>Ga0208373_1005077_pt1 | contig 11228 bp, 12 predicted proteins | sample RifOxyC2_FD_184036 | JGI IMG/M metagenome (GOLD analysis project Ga0208373, IMG submission 184036) | Soil microbial communities from Rifle, Colorado - Rifle Oxygen_injection C2 (SPAdes) | ecosystem: Environmental > Terrestrial > Deep subsurface > Rock core/Sediment | place: Rifle, Colorado... | reverse complement strand
ATTTTTCTTTTTGGTGTTCTGCCCGTAAAGATATTCGGGCAGTGTGGCGGGGCTTCAATTCGGACTCGGTTTTGCGAAAACTATTTTCTGGGGATATGGATTTTCGCAAAACCGAGACTAATTTGTTTTTGGATTTTGTCCGCGCGGAGGAGGGGTCTGGGGAGGAATTTTCCATTTGCTCCTCTTTTTGTTTTGGGGGAATTCGGGGCGGACAGAAAACAGAAAATACAAATTCAATTTTTATATTGTGCCTTTATCGGTACCGGGAAGCTCTGCGAATTTAGCTGTCATTGTAGGATTACCACGCGTTAGTCTTTTGATTGTCAGATCTTCTGTTTTATTATTGGCGAGACGAAGGTTATTTTCAGACGATAGGAGAGCATCTTTGGTTTTTTGGAGATGATCTATGGTTTTGTCTATTTCTTCAATTGCTGTTCCAAATTGACGACTAGCAAGCTGGTAATTTTTAGCAAAACCCTCTTTGAACTTATTCATATTTTCCTCAAAGTTGGTGATGTCGATATTCTGATTCCTTACCACAGCAAGCTCGGCTTTATATTTAAGTGAGTTCATGGACGCGTTACGCAGTAGAGTTATGATGGGGATGAAGAATTGTGGACGAACCACATACATTTTTGAGTATTTATGAGAAACATCAACAATGCCAGTGTTATATAGTTCATTTTCAGCTTCCAAAAGCGTAACGAGGACGGCATACTCACACTTTTTCTCGGTGCGATCTTTGTCGAGTTCGCGTAAAAAATCCTCATTCTTTTTCTTGGTGGCGGTTTCGTCGCCTTCGTTCTTCATTTCGAACATGATCGATATGATTTCGTTCCCAGCCTCATCGGTTTCGCGGTAAATGTAGTCACCCTTACTACCAGCTGTTGCGTCGTTGTCTTTTTCAAAATATGCATTTTGAAATCCAGTTGCGCGAAGCTTGTTAAACTCGGTCTCGCAGTGCTGTTCGAGTGTTTCGCCTACCATTTTTGTTGAAAGCCTGACCTTCATATCTTTACGAAGAGCAATTTCCTCATCTTTCATCTTGATGATGTCGTCCTTGGTCTTAAGCTCAGTGGCATATTTTTCCTTTAGCGATGTTTCAAGCAGTTGCTTCTCAGAATCTTTACTTTTCAGCTCGCCAGCCAGTTCGTCGCGCTCTTTCTCAATTTTATTTACCGCTTCGGTGACGGCAAGTTTTTTCTCAAGCTCTACATTATTGATTTTGGATTTTATTTCGGCTAGTTCAGCATCCTTCTTTGCAAGGTCTTTTTGCAATGTGTTTGTAATATTTGCCTCGGCAAGCTTGACGGCATTTTCTTTTTCTTTTTCAAGCATTTCGACACGCTCATGCAGTTCTTTTTCAAACGCATGATCATGGACTTGCTTTAGAATATCGGCAAATCCCGCCTCGTCGATTTTGAAAGCCTTTTTACAATGTGGGCATATAATTTCGTTCATACTATTTCTTTTATCTTAATTTTTAATTAACAATCGGGAAGGTGTGCTTTTTGATCGCTATTGTGTGTGCAATTCTGAATAACTGAATACTGATTGTCGTATCAAACACTCAAGCTCTATCGACTAGGTCACTTTTTCCAAGTACCTATTTTTTACGATTGTATGGCGATTGATTTGTCGGACGAAGACTAACACCAATCTCACTTGCTTTTGAACGGACTCCATTTTCAGGACGACCAAGCTTCAAACCAATTACTCTTGTTGGAGTATTCATTTTGGCAAGTTGAGAAAGTTGTCTTTCCTCCTGTGTTGTCCATTGTTTTCCTGAATTTCTAATGTATTTAGGCATATTTTATTTTTTTAATTATTAGTAATCTCGACCCACCCCGGATGGGGTGTGGATAACTAGACTTGTATACATTCTAGTTATTTTCTATAATAGCATATATGCTCACAAAAAAGCAAACCAAAGTCCTTGATTTTATAAAAGTATATATGGCAAAGCATAGCTATGCTCCGTCTCTTGACGAGATCAAGAAGAAGTTTAAGCTCGCCTCTGTATCAACGGCTCACTATTACATCAGTAAGCTACAAGATGCTGGCTTTTTGAATAAAGAACACAACCAGCCCCGTGCTGTTTCAACAGTTGAAGCAAAACAAACAGTCGAAATTCCTATTTTGGGAGCTATCGCGGCGGGTCAGCCTATTGAAGCAATAGAAATCCCAGACGAGACAATAACAATCACAAGAGACGAAATTGGGAAACAAGGCAAGCACTACGCTTTGCGCGTGCAAGGTAGCAGTATGATTGATGAGGGTATTTTTGACGGCGATATTGTCGTTATACGGAAACAAGAGGTAGCAGAAAATGGTCAGACCGTTGTCGCTGTCATAGATGACAATCAAGCGACGCTCAAAAAATTATATCGTGAGAACGGAAAGTTTAGACTGCAACCAGCAAACCCGACACTATTCCCAATTTATCGTGATGAGGTAGAAGTTAGAGGTGTTGTTGTAAAAATAATTCGTAATCTTGAATCACAGCTTGATCAAGGACAATCAAGAGACGAAAAGTATGTGCGTAAAATAGATTATTCATGGGATTACAGAGGAGAAAAAACAAAATCGCATACGCACGGAATACACACTTATCCAGCGATGTTTATTCCACAAGTCGGACGAAGATTGTTAGAAACTTATAGTAAAGAGGGTGATACAATTTGCGATATTTTTTGTGGTTCGGGTTCAGCTTTAGTCGAAAGTAGATTGATAGGAAGAAATGCCTACGGCATTGATCTTAATCCTCTAGCTATTTTTCTTGCGAAAGCAAAGACGACTCCAATCAATCCTCAAAAATTAACAAAAGAGTACCTTGCTTTGCTTGATAGAGTAGAAAAAATTAAAGATAAGGAAATACAAAGACCGGATTTTAAAAATATTGATTTTTGGTTCAAAGATAAAGTAATCGTTAAGCTTGCGAAATTAAAGAAAGCTATACGAGAAATAAAAGACGAGACAATTCAAAATTTTCTAATGGTTGCTTTTAGTGAGACAGTTCGTTATTCCTCAAATACAAAGACCGGGGAGTTTAAGTTAGTGCGGGTTAAGGGCGACAAACTCGAAAAACATGATCCTGATGTTATCGGTATATTTCGCAAACACGCAGAGAAAAATATCGCGGGAATGACTGATTTTTACAAAGATGCAAAAAAGGATTCGTGGACAAAAATAATTTACGGTGATTCGTCAAAGGATAATGGTATAAAGGCAAATTCTATTGATTGCATTATTACCTCTCCGCCATACGGAGATAGCCGTACTACGGTTGCTTATGGACAGTTTTCTCGCCTTTCGGCTCAATGGATTGATGTGTTTGATGACCCAAATGATGCCTCTGGTGTAGATAACGATTTACTTGGCGGTAGAGCTACTAAAGATTTAATTCATACACTTTCATCAGATTATCTAAAAGAGTCATTAGAAAAAATTGCAAAACAAGACGAAGCGAGAGCAAGAGATGTCCTAAGTTTTAATCTTGGACTGAATGAATGTTTGAAACAAGCTCATAGAATACTTAAGCCGAGAAAGTATTTTTGCCTTGTTGTTGGAAATAGACTTGTGAAGCAAGTAAGAATACCTACCGATTTTATTATTGCCGAATTAGCAGAAAAAATAGGTTTTACTTGTGAAGATATTATCGTTCGAAATATTCCAGGCAAAAGAATGCCTATCAAAAATTCGCCGACAAATATCGTGGGTGCTTTAGAGGAAACAATGAACAAAGAAAGTATTGTGGTTTTACGAAAAAATTAGACCAGTTCAACTTTAGTATCAAAACAGTTATACAATTGATTTATCTTTACACGAAAGCCAGTGCCATGATTGCGAACTGATCCGCTAGGTCGGTAGAACATCCTAAAATCGACAACAATTGCGTCTTTTTTGACCATGTTTTTGAAGTGCTCAAAATCAAATCCTTCCAAAAAATATGCTTGGTTAAAATGAAAGTATTCAGTGCCTTTGACCTCTTTACAATTTGCTAGTGCATATACGAGAGCTGGGAGTTTCGCCTCAAATTTTTTTCTCAAATCCTCCATGTTCCAATAGATATTTAGTCGCTTTCCTTTACCAACAATACGAACCTTATCTTTTTCGACTTTAAGTTTTAATCCTTGATTGTTGTATCGTTTACAAGAAAGAGTACTGTGCAATTCTTTAGAACGACCATTGTCTCTTTTTGAATATCCGAAATTATCAAGAAGTATTCTGTCTCTGTCTCCACCTTTTGGTTGTGGCTCTAATGTAAAGAGTGTAAGCATTGAGCTAGCACTTCGGCGGTATGCTTTGAGTTCTGCTATTTCACCAATGTCAGGAAGTGGGATGTTATTTTCTTTTATACCTAGCAAATCCTCAAGAGTTTTACCTATTCCAGTATCACCTTTTCTGTGGGTTTTAACGAAACCAAGAGCTTTAATTGCTTTGAGTTTTCTTTTGAGTTCAGGAAGTGTCATATTATTTTATGAAAAAAGACAATTCTTTTTTATATACTTTTGAAAATTCTTTGAGTTGCGTAATATCAAGTCGTCTTTGTCCAGCTTCAATTTTTGATATATGGGGTTGAGTTTTACCGAGTAGCTTCGCTACATCAGCTTGATCTAAGCCAGCCTCAATACGAGCTTTCTTAAGCTGTTCTATCGTATATTTATGGTCTTTTGAAAAAATCGTCTTTGTCATGTATTTGTATTATAGTATTCCGTTGTGTTATATTCCAAGTTGTTATATACTGTATTGGTAATGTCCGCCCCGAATTCCCCCAAAACAAAAAGAGGAGCAAATGGAAAATTCCTCCCCAGACCCCTCCTTTTCCATAAGAAAATCTTGAAATTCTTCAGGAATTTCAAGAGTCGAAAAGCGCAAAGAAACCGGGTCGTGAACTATTTAACGAAATGATGGCTCGCATTGATGAAATGGACGGCGTAGGTATTCTTGCGTGGCATCCAGACAGGCTTGCTCGCAATAGTGTGGATGGCGGGCGCATCATTTACGCAGTAGACACGACAAAAATAGTTTCTTTGCGTTTTCCGACATTTTGGTTTGAGCCAACTCCGCAAGACAAATTCATGTTGCAGGTGGCGTTCGGACAAAGTAAATATTATTCTGATAATCTCGTGGAAAATATTAATCGTGGTATCCGCCAAAAAGTCCGTCGAGGCGAGTGGTTGGTGCGCGCTCCCTTTGGCTATGTGAATAATCCCAAAACGAGGAATATTGAACCTCATCCGACTAAATCGCGTATCGTGGTGAAAGCGTTTGAGGAATATGCCAAAGGGACGCACACCCTCGGCACTATAGCGGACTTTTTGGCGGATCACGGCGTAACCACGAAAGGAACGCCACCTGCCAAAGCTTCCGTCGCTCGTATGCTCTCTAATCGTGTCTATCTCGGCTTTACCTATCACAAAGGCGAGTATTACGACGGAAGCTTTGTGCCAATTATTTCTCCGACACTGTTTGAAGCAGTCCAAAAAATGCTTGCGAAAAAATCTCGCCCTCGTGTGCAAAAAGTACCGAACCATTTTCCATTTGCCCAATTTGCTCGGTGCGGTGAGTGCGGAAGTATGATTACGGCTCAATATGCCACCAATCGTTCTGGCACAAAATATACCTACTATCGTTGTACCAAAAAGAAAGGTGTTTGTCGTCAGCCGTATCTATCTTCTTCCGCACTCATTTCGCAAGCAAAAAATCTGCTTCAATCAGTGTCGCTTCCTCTTTCAGAAATTGAGAATATGGAAAAGCAAATTGACCTGTGGGAAAAAGAGTCAATTTCCGAAAGAGGAAGTGTTTCCCAAAATCTTAAAACCAAACTTTCCGAAACGAAGGAGAAGCTGGACAAGCTCGTATCGCTCTATCTCGACGGCGACATTGAACGCGAAATATATTTGGAGCGAAAAGACCTTCTCCTTCGTCAGAAAGCAAAGTTTGAGGAAAGTTTTAAGGATTTTGGGCAACAGAGAAAAAATTGGGTCGAACCCTTGCGGAGTTTCGTTTTGTCTTTGAGAGAAGCCGTTATTTTGGAAAAAGGCGAAAACTATTTCGCATGGAAAGAGTTTTTCCAAAAAATCGGCTCTAACCCGATTCTCAAAGACAAAACGCTTTCATGCAATTGGGGGGAGCTTTGGGAATTCACCGCTTCCGCCGTAGGCGGAAAGAGTTTTGAAAAAAATGATAGCGCGATTTTGGCTCCCGCAAAATCGCTCCGCTTTCTTAATTCCGAACAAGTTTCGTTTGGTGGGCGTTCATACGCTATGCATGAACTCTGGGAGATAATAACACAAAACTACGACTTAATCGAGAAATGGAACAATGAGATTAGGGCTTTTCTGACACAGGAAAGAAAGTTGGAAAGCGAGATTGTGAAGCTATAACATGGTAGAATATAGGTATGATAAAGAAAAAAGACAACCTGACTGACATTGTAGAGCAACTACCAAAGGTTGAGACCTCTGATGATACCAACTCACCCAAAGATCAGCAGGTCAGAGATAGCGATGGAGACATTATCACTTTAGGCAATAAACCACAGAAAAAGTATCGATTAGTTATAAAGGGTAAATCGTTTGAACTTACAGAGAGTGAGCTAGAGAGAATAATAAACGAGGTAGTTGAAAAAGTATCAGATAAATTCGCAGACAAGATAATTAAGGCAGTCGAGGAAAAGCTAAAAAAGTGAGATTTTTATAAGATAGTACTACATAATACGACACGGAAAAAAATTAGCGAAATAAAATCCGACAACAATATGAAAATTTTAGCGGAAAAAGAGGCATATATTTTGAGAATAATTCGAGATCAGCTCGCACTAAATCCTCTTTCATCTGTACGTGGGGTGCAACAAATGGTGGAAGAACAAATTGGGCGTTCAATCAGCGATAAATATGTAAGTAAGTTGATGCACAAAGTTAGAAAACGAGCCGTGGTTGAATCAGATCGAAAGAAATTGAACGAGCGGTTTTCAGAGGTTAGAGAAAGATATCGAGTTTTGTCCGAAAATCTCCTAAGAACAATTTATTGGAATTGGGAATCCTTTGAGCAGATTGGAGTACAGAAACCGACAGAAAAAGAAAGACAATCAGCAATAAGATTACTGGCTCAAATAGAATTAGCTCTTTTTAGAACAGAGCTTGATATAGGGATGTTTGAGGATCGACAACTGGCGATAAGTGAGATGCTAAAACAAGGTATGTTGCCGACAGAACTGCATGAACAGATCATAGGAGTATTTAGAACTTGGAAACTCGGATCACCACATGAACAAAATAGAGTAGAAGTTGTGGCTACATAAAGAGCTATCTTAGGGCACCAAGACAACCAAAACGAGCCACCCAAGGTCTTTACTTAGGGAGTAAGGTTATTCTACGATTTTGATAAATCTAGCAACCAGAGGGAAAATTCAAATTTAGTGAAAATATATGGCAAAGTTCTAAATTTTAGGGTATAATAAGTAAACAATTTAATATATTAGTAATCTAAATCAGTGAGCAATCATTGACATGATGAAGTAAGCCCCCGTAAAAGATAAAAAACTCTTAGTCAGAGTTTGCCTTTTACGGGGCTGTATCTGGAAACAGATGCAGGTGGTCGCAAGATCATCAATCTGGCTAAGAGCTTTTTGCGTTTTAGCTAGGTTTTATTATTAAAAAAAAGAAAAAAACATGGAGAATGATCTCAAAAAAATAAAATGGAAACACGCAGTATTAATAATTGTTGGTCTTTTTATATTTTACAAAATAGCATTTTTTTTCATGGTCGATAGTCCCACGTCAACAATTTCAACTCCTACACCAACGACGCAAGAACCACAAAAAGAAACCACCAAAACAACAGCTGATGGGTTGGTAATTGTTTATAATTCGAATCAAATAACAGCTGATGCAATGTATAAAGATAAAATAGTAGAAGTTACCGGAATAATTGACGATATTGGTAGAGATATTCTTGGTACGGCATATGTGACACTAAAGGGTCCAAGTTATATTGATTCTCCATTAGGTGTGCAATGTATGTTCAATAAATCAAATGAGTCAATGATCGCAGGATTAGGTAAGGGAAAAACAGTAACATTACAAGGAGAGATATCTAGTGTTTTACTTTATGTTTTAATGAATAATTGTCGAGTAGTTTCAAGTTAGTAATTTTAATAAAATTAACAAAATAATTATGGAAAAATCAAAAGAAGAAATTGAGAGAGAGAAAGTAGTAGCAAAAAAGATATGGTATAAGAGGTGGTATGTAATTGTATTTCTTGTCTTAGGTTTTATTTTTATGGTGAAGGTCATGGGAGGTAATTACGATAGTTCTACAACCACTATTCCAGATCCACAAAAAGCAACCAGAGAAAGAGAAACAATTTCCATTGTGTTTGCTAAAGATGTAATAAGAAAAACTTTGAAAGCTCCCTCAACAGCGAAATTTGTTGATGTGCAAGCTTATGAACTTTCAAACGAAAAAGATGTCTGGGCTGTAAATGGCTATGTTGATAGTCAAAACAGCTTTGGTGCAATGATACGAAGTCAATGGGAGGTTCAACTTGATTACAGAGATGGAAAAAATGGAACTGTAAAAAGTATATTTTTTGATGGAGAAAAGATGTTATAAAAATAAATAAAAAAATGAATTCTGATAAACAATGGAAATACCTTAATCAGGATCTTCAAAAATATATAAAAGAAAACAATCTTTATTCGCTCGGAGGAACATATTACGAGATGGCTGAGTTTTTGAAAAGTGAGGGAAAAGATGATAGTAAGCTAAGAGATCTTGGTTATAAAATGAAAGCTAAAGCGGTCAATGAGCATCTAACGAATTACAAAAATTTGGATGTAAGTAATTTAGAAATTATTACAACAGAAAATTCTTGTCCTGTCTGCAAAAAACTCAACAGTAAAACATTTTCACTAAAAGAGGTTTTATCTTCTAGTCCGCTTCCTGTGCGTGAGTGCTCGTTTTTTTGTGGTTGTAGATGTGTCTATGGACCAGCTGTTTGTTTAGTAATTTCTTTATATAAATCACATAGATAAATAACGCTTTTAGCGGTATAATTGGTCTATGGCTAACTTTACTACTACAGCCGAACTTGTTACTGCAATTCAAGGACTTCAAAGCGACGAAAATGAAGTCAAATCAGATACCTATCGGTATGTTATTTACGTTCGTAAATCAACCGATGAAAAAGATAAACAGGTGCGCTCACTCGGAGACCAAGTTGATGTTTGTAAGGAGTATGCCCTCAACAATGGATTGCGAGTAGTAAAGATCATACAGGAGGCAGAGTCAGCTAAGGAGCCGGACATTCGACCTAAGTTCCGGGGATTGCTTGATGATCTGAAAGCTGGTAAATACGATGGTCTCATCGCGTGGCATCCTGACCGGTTAGCCCGCAACATGAAAGACGCCGGTGAGATTATTGATCTACTCGATAAACACATAATAAAGGATCTCAAATTTGCGAGCTTCACATTTCAGAATGACACAAGCGGTAAAATGCTTCTTGGCATCTCATTTGTTATCTCCAAGCAATACTCTGATCATTTGAGCGATAGTGTCACAAGAGGTAATGTGAAAAGTATAGAAGAGGGAAAACTCATCAATCGTGCTAAGCACGGTTACTTCAAAGATCGGAATCAGTATCTTCGACCAGATGGTGCTAATTTCCTTCTAATGAAAACTGCTTTCAAGATGAGATTGGAAGGAAAGACCATGGTTGAGATCGCTACCTATCTCAACGAGAGCGGGTACCAGAAATGGCACAAGGATGGTAAACATAGACCATTCTACATGGATAAACAAAAGGTGCAGAAGTTCCTTATAGATCCTACTTATACGGGTGTATTGATATATGGAAAACAGACCGTTGATCTTGCGACCTTTTATGATTTCCACCCCATGCTATCAGTAGAAGAGTTCATGCAGATTAACCAACTTGGGAACAAATCCGAACTTATCAAACTCGCGAAAAAACATCACAAACGAGAGAACATTAAGGCAAATCTCATGAGGGGTATGGTGATTTGTGATGCATGCGGTGAGGCAATGCACGCAGGTATTACTCCTAAGAAAACTAAAGATGGAGTCGTTCGTTATTTTTACTACCGTTGCGATACCGATGACTGCGATCGTAGTGGCAAGTCCATTCGTGCAAAAGTGGTTATGGACTATATCTACAATTTCCTCGACCAAAAACCATTCTCTTCAAAAGCATCTTACAAGCACTATTCAACTGAGATGAAACGTGTAGCAGAGGAACGGTTGATTGATGCAAAAAAATTACTCCAATCCTTGCAAGCTCAGAAACGAGAGCTTGATCACCGTCTTCTAAAAACTAAGGAGCTGTTTCTGAACGATGAAGATGATGATATAAAAAAGCATTATAAAGGCGATTTGAAACAGATAGAAGAGGGTCTTCAAAATATAGAGGGTACGATCGAGAAGCAAAAAGAGCACATTAAGAAAGGTCAAGGCGGTATTTTGACTTATGAGGAATTTCTCGAACTTATGGAGAAAACGGGGCAGATTATGCATAAAATCAAAAACATGGGTGAGCTCGACTACCTTTGTCGAAAACTATACATGAACTTCACGACAGACGGCAAAAACATAATAAGCGCAACGCTTTCTGCGCCATTCAATGAACTATATCAAGCTAAAGTATCTCAAGGTGGACCCCAGGAGACTCGAACTCCTTACCCCCTCATTGCAAATGAGGTGCTCTACCAGATGAGCTAGGGGCCCTTGTTTTATTTATATAACCGAGAGCTTCCGTTATTGGATATGTTTAGAACTCTTAATTGAATTGACATTCAATTAAGATTGAACTCCAATTTAGCGGGCCACCATCAGTTATTTTAGGAACTTAAAGTATTCTCGCATTAAATTAAGAAAGTTTCAACTTTCAGTCTTGTTTGCAAAAATATTAATAATGATATATATTATTCTCAGCGCATGAGGCGTTTTTTATTTCTGAGCAAGGCGAGGATTTCACAGGTGACGATTTTCTAATCGCTTCACTCAATAAAATCAATTATGGAACGAGATTATCCTTTAGAAAAAGTTAGAAATTTTGGAATTATCGCGCATATTGATGCGGGGAAAACGACTACGACCGAACGGGTGCTTTTTTATACTGGGGTAAAGCACAAAATCGGGGAAGTGCATAAGGGCGAGACTACGACCGACTGGATGGAGCAAGAGCGCGAACGCGGGATCAC
>Ga0208373_1005073_pt1 | contig 11234 bp, 12 predicted proteins | sample RifOxyC2_FD_184036 | JGI IMG/M metagenome (GOLD analysis project Ga0208373, IMG submission 184036) | Soil microbial communities from Rifle, Colorado - Rifle Oxygen_injection C2 (SPAdes) | ecosystem: Environmental > Terrestrial > Deep subsurface > Rock core/Sediment | place: Rifle, Colorado... | reverse complement strand
AGCCAATCGGGAATTTTCTGATATCGAGCTCTCCCTTTTTGAGACAATCTTACGGGTTATGATGGGGACCCTTCGTGAAGCGTGGGGACCGGTTACCGATCTCTATCCGCAGGTCGAATCGAAAGAATCCAGCCCGAACGTTGTCCAAATCGTTGCCCAAAATGAGATCGTCGTTATGGTCGTTATGGAGATTATTATCGGACACAGTTCGGGGATGATGAACATCTGTTATCCCGTTATCGCATTGGAGCCGGTGTTGCCGAAGTTGGCAAGCCGTGATTTGATGCTGAACGAAACCAGTTCTAAAAAAAGCCGTAACCAAGAGTTGCAAGTTCTCCTCGGGGGAGCGCATGTAAATGTTGAAGTGAACCTTGGGGAAGCGGAATTGAGTCTCCATGAGCTTTTAGACTTAGGTGAAGGGGATATAATTCGGCTTAATATTCCGGCTGATGATGTGGTCAATGTCAGTGTGGATGGAAAAGCACGCTTTGTCGGACAGATGGGCTTGCGGCGATTTAGAAAATCGATACAGATCACATCCCTTATTGATACCGAAAAAGATGCGGTCAAGCGGGCACTTAAAGAGTTTGAGACAAAACGTAAAGCGCGTATCAGCGGTGTTAAAGAGATGATACGCGGACCTATAGATGAGGAGGATGAAGATGAGTGATTTTCCAGGAGTATTTGCAGCCGAAGCGGTTGCTACGATTGAGGGATTGACGGGACAGGCACCTACTATTACCCTTAAAGAAGCAGAAGATATCTCCATAATCTCCAATGTGATTCCTCCTATCGCACAGATTCATGTGAGTTTCAGCGGTGCGGCTTCAGGACGTGGGATTGTGATGATGCCGCCTCAACTGGCAACAGCGCTGGGTGATATGATGCTCGGCGGTGAGGGTGAAGCGCATGATACGATGTCGGATGAAGATATGGATGCCGCCAAAGAGATCGTTTCTAATATTGTAGGGGCTATGAGTACGTCGTTGTCCTCACAAAAAGAGCTTCCTAAATTTACTATCAAACCCGAACGTGCGGAGTTCATCCAAGAGAGCGGAGAGGTCAATCTTGATGCGTATGCAAAAATGTTTGTCTTCACTTTTTCTCTTGGGTCTATTAATTCTTTGATGATGCTGGCAATTGATTCAGCGATCAATGACGCATTGAGCGGAGAAAAACCCTCCCCTGCCAAACCAAGTGTCAGCGGAAATATTTTTGACGCTCCCTCTTCTGAACCGGCGGTTAAACTTGAAGACGGAGAGATGAAAAACATCGGTTTGATCATGGGGGTCAAACTTCCCGTTCGTGTCCGGATCGGAAAGAAAAAAATGCTTCTCAAAGATGTCCTCAGTATGGATATCGGTTCGGTTATTGAGCTGAATCAGCTCGCCAATGATCCGCTCGATATTTTAGTGGATGACCATGTAATCGCACAGGGTGAAGTCGTTATTGTGGATGGAAACTTCGGTGTCCAAATCACCTCTATCGGAACCAAACGCGATCGTCTGAATAAACTCAAAGGTTAGTTAATGCCTCCGCATCATAAAAAGAAAGAAAAAGAGTATCCCAGCAGCCGTTACGTTAAAGATATAAAGTCGGCTGATGTTTGGAGTGTCTTTAAAATTATTGCCGACTTTGTACAGGGATTTGATGAGCTGGGGGATTTAGGACCGTCGGTAACTATTTTCGGAAGCGCACGGGTTGATGAAAACCATCCCTATTACCACCAAGCAATGGAACTCTCCAGTATGTTGGGGGCTCGCGGCTATAACGTTATCACAGGCGGCGGTCCGGGTGTTATGGAAGCTGCCAATCGCGGTGCGTATGAGCATGAAGATGTCGAATCGATCGGTTTGAATATCGAATTGGCCTCAGAACAACAGCCTAATCCTTATATCACCAAAGGGCGAAGCTTCGATTATTTTTTCTCTCGTAAAGTGATGCTGGTCAAATACTCGATGGCATATGTCATTTTCCCCGGCGGATTCGGAACTCTTGATGAGATGTTTGAAGCGTTGACCCTTATTCAAACCCGTAAAGTATGGGGTGTCCGACTGTTTATCATCGGGACGGAATTTTATACCCCTTTGATTCAGTTTATTCGTGACAAAATGCTGGCTGAGGGGATGATTGACGAAGCGGATCTGAAATTGATGATACTGACCGATGATCTCTCTTTTGTTGTCAAAGAGATCGAAAAATCGTTGATTGCACAGATGGTTACAATGGAGAAAGAGGGGTTGGATGATACCAAATATTATCAAGTCCTCTCTTCGTATATGAACGATAGAGAAAAAAGTGATGAGAGCAGTATCTAATGGGTAAAAAAGTATTGATCGGGATGAGCGGAGGGGTCGATTCGACTATTTCTACCCTGCTCCTTAAAGAACAAGGGTATGACGTGGAGGGGGTTTACATGAAACTCCACTCCAAACCGGGCTACCATGAGATTCATCAAGTCCGTGCTCAGAAGGCTGCCGACTTTGCAGGGGTAAAGCTTCATATCCTCGATCTTCAAGAACAATTTAATGCAAAAGTTTTTACCCCCTTTATCGAGACGTATAAAGAGGGAAAAACCCCAAACCCGTGTGCATTGTGTAACCGTAATATCAAATTCGGCGCAATGGTAGAGTATGCTGATAGCATCGGTGCCGATTATATTGCTACGGGGCACTATATCCGCCATGACGGACAGTATCTCCTCCAAGCGCAGGATGATACGAAAGATCAAAGCTATTTCCTTTTTTACATCGATCCTGCGCTGGTTCCGAGATTGCTTTTCCCATTGGGCGAGCGTCATAAAAGCGATATCAAAGCCTATGCCGCCGGTATTGAGGGATTGGAGTCATTTGCTTCGCAAAGCGAATCGACCGAAATATGTTTTGTCGAAACCACCTATATGGATGTTTTAAAGCCTTACGTCCCTGTCGATCAGGAAGGTGAGGTATTGAATCTCGAAGGCAAAGTAGTCGGTAAGCATAAAGGGTATATGCACTACACGATCGGCAAACGTAAAGGGTTTAATGTCCACGGTGCACACGATCCCCATTTCGTCGTTGCGATCAAACCCGAAACGAATCAGATTGTAGTCGGGACGCGTGAAGATTTGGAATGTCACCGAGTCGAGTTGGAGCGCGTCAATATGTTTGATTCTCGAACCGAGTTTGAGTGCGATGTAAAACTTCGCTATCGAACTACGGCGGTACGCTGTTCGGTCAAAATCGAGGGCGATCATGCGAGTGTTGAGTTGCATGAGCCGGTGTTAGGTGTCGCCTCAGGTCAAGCGGGTGTGTTTTACGACGGAGAAAAATTACTCGGCGGTGGGTGGATTATTTGATAACGCCGAAGCAAAAAATTGTAGCGGCTGGGATTATCGGTAATGTTATCGAGTATTACGATTTCGCCCTTATCGGTTTTTTAGCGGTGATGATGGGAAACCTCTTTTTCCCCTCGAATGATCCTTTTCTCTCCCTTTTAGGCTCTTTCGGAGCTTTTGCCGCAGGGATGATAATGCGTCCCGTCGGTGCGTTGGTTTTCGGTCACATCGGCGATCGGATCGGTCGGCGCTTTGCCCTTATAAGCTCACTCGCCCTAATGGCGCTTCCCACATTTTTGATCGGTTTTTTACCGACCTATGCACAAATCGGGATTATGGCTCCGATACTTCTTGTCGCTTTACGGATGATTCAAGGACTTTCGGTCGGGGGTGAATACGCCAGCTCCATCGTCTATCTCGTCGAACAATCCTCTCCCAACCGTCAAAATCTCTACGGCTCTTTTGTCTCCGTCGGTGCGAAAATCGGAATGGCTCTAGGCTCCGGGTTGTGCGGAGCATTGCTTTGGTATCTGGGGGAAGATGCAATGGGGGAGTGGGGATGGAGAATCCCCTTTTGGGTGAGTATTATCATCGCGGCAGCGGGACTCTATCTGCGTCGTAATTTGAGTGATAATTATGCACCAAATGAAGATAAAACGGTTCCAATCGTGGCGATTTTACGTCATCATCGCGCTGAGTTCTGGCGATTTCTCACCGTCGCATCCGCGATATGGATTTTTTACTACACCGTATTCGTTTATCTCCCGATCTGGTTAGAGGGGAGTGCGGGATTGAGCAAGGCAGAAGCAGGGCAAATCAATACTTTCTCTATCCTCGTAGGGGTTGTTTTTATCCCCTTGATGGCAATGGTTGCTGATCGTATCGGTTCGCTTCGGGTGATGCGCATCGCGGCATTATCGCTTGCCATAGGAATCTATCCGCTCATGGTCGGAATGAGTATCAGCGGGTATTGGGGTGCATTGGGGGGAACATTTATCTTGGTGATACTCTTATGTGCATTTCAAGCCCCTATTTTCGCTTCCACCGTTATGGCACTAAAGTATCACGGCTATCGCGCATCGTTTACAGCCGTTATCTTGGGAAGTGCGGCAGGGATTGTCGGGGGATTAACTCCTGTGTTGATGACTTCACTGGAGAAACTGAGCGGTGATCCGTATGCTCCGGCATCATTGATCGCCGCAACATCACTGATCGGATGGATTGTTCTTAGACGGGTAAAAGATTAAAATAGTTGAGAAGTTTTGTAATTAATACTTTGATGGAGCACTCTACCAATAATAATTGTTTGGGATGATTCATCTATTTTGTAAAATACTAAATAGCTCTCGATGATTAGAACGCGGCAGTCTCTTCGTATGTGTTTGCGTTTACAGGAAACTCCCATTTTAGGGAAATCGGCTAATTTGGCAATAGTTACTTGTAAAAATTGGAGATATTCATTAGCGCGTAGCGGGCTATCTTCGGCAATATGGTCTAAAATCGTTTCGAGATCCGTGTAAGATTGTTGGAGATAGACGATATTATGAGGCATATTTTGTGCCGAGTTTGGCAAAAACCTCGTCGTGGGTTCCGATGAGTGGGGATTTAAACCCTTCATCGACTAATGATTCTAATTCTTCATCGTACTCTTCTTTTGAGAGTTTTACAGTATTCTCTGGAAGTGATCGGAGAAATGCGATCACTTTGTTTGCTACGGATTCGTTTTCTATTTCAAGATGATACGCTAACATTTTGCCCCCTCTTTGCGGAAGTTGATTTGAGAATTATAGCATTTATTTGTCATTCCGAATTAGATCGGGTGAAGTGCCATTTAAGGTGAATCTAACTTCCGTTCGTGGTGAGCTTGTCGAACCATGAATCACCCTTTGATAAGCTCAGGGAAAACGACTATTTTTTTTTGCTACTTCCCCCGCACTTTCTAACTTTTCAACACTCTCTTTTAATAGCTTTTTCACATCTTCGACCGCGAAGCCTTGCATGACGATTTTATAGAGATTTGGTTTGTCTTTTCGCCAATTTCTGAGGGTAGCGGTAGTAATACCTAAAATACGTGCCATATCTTGCTGAGTCAATTTCATAAAAAAATTCTATTAGAACAAATCTACAAAGAAAATTCGAAAAATATTATCTATATTTTTATATTTATAGATAATATTTTGCTATAATTATTAACATTGGCAAATATTTTTCTAAAAATAGGCGATTTAAGTAAATATATTTGTTTTTATTTTTAAGGATAATCATGGAACTTGACATTAGATTAAAACAATTAGCAGAACGTATTAAAAACTTGAAAGACAAGATTTTAACGGAAGAAGCGACAAAACATTCATTTATTATGCCTTTTTTGAGTGCATTGGGCTACGATGTATTTGACCCAACCGTTATAGTTCCTGAATTTACAGCAGATATTGGAACTAAAAAAGGGGAGAAAGTTGATTATGCAATTCTTCGTGATGGGAAGCCAATTATTGTCATTGAAGCTAAAAATCATACGGAAAAGTTAGATAATCATAATAATCAGCTAATTCGATATTTCAACGTTACAGATTCAAAATTTGCCATATTGACTAACGGGATAGAGTATCGATTCTTTTCAGATATGGAAGAGATAAATCGTATGGATAAGATGCCATTTCTTGTAATTAATCTTGATAATTTACGAGATCGTGATATTAAAGAACTTGAAAAGTTTGCACGTGACAACTTAGATGTTGATTTGATATTGAGTATGGCAAGTGCAAAAAAGTATCATCGAGAAATCCAAGCAGTGTTTAAGATAGAAACAGAATCACCATCTGATGAATTTGTTAAATTTTTTGCACGGAAACTGACAGATAAGATGATGACTGCCCCGATTATTGATGAGTTTAGAGGATATATAAAAAAATCATTTGCAGAAGTTTTACATGATATGGCAAGTGATAAAATTAATGCACTGCAAACAAATCTTCAAATTGATCTACCATTAGATGATGACGCGGTACAAGAAGATAAAAATCAAATTATTACTACAGATGAAGAATTAGAAGGGTATTACATTGTCAAAGCTTTGCTTGGTGACACGACAGATATGGTAAATATCACATTCAAAGATACTGTTAATTATTTTACCATCTTGTATCAAGGCAAAGTAACAAAATGGCTTTGCCGTTTGTACTTCAATGGAAAACAAAAAGCGATAGCGTTTCCTGGTGATGAAAAAGGGTCAGAAAACAAAATGAATATTGATAAAGTTGAAGACATCTATGGATTCAAAACTCAACTTAAAAGTGCACTTGAAAAACGATTAGCAGGGAAAGAATAAAAAAATCCCACAAAGACATTCCCGCAAAGGCGGGAAATTTTGTTAGACGTGTACCGGCTTAAAGAGTGATTTCATCAATGGAAACTGCATAATTTTTTCGGGATTGCTCTCCCCGTTGATGTTAACGATTTTAAGACGTCCGTAGCCGTTGTTAAAATCATTGGCGAGATCGTAAACGACTCCGACGATGGTGAGCTTTCCGCTCTCTACATCCCCTTTAAACTCTTTTTGTGCGTAATAGGTCTGTTGATGGATGTTGCTGATAACAGCCGAGAGCCATTTGGATTCGTCAGTGCCTGTTAGTGACGTTTTGCGTACCGCCAGAGAGAGCGAATCAAGTTCTTGAATGATATGCGGTCCCTCGGCAGAATAATCGCTGAGAGCCGCTTTAATCGCACCGCATCGAGAGTGTCCTACAATGATTAAAAGAGGTGTGTTGAGGTGACGGATTCCGTATTCGACGCTTCCCATATTGGAACTGAACTGGTTGCCGATATTGCGGATAATAAAGAGGTCATTTTCCGCTGTTTTATCAAGGGCGTCACTTTGGAAGCGTGAATCGGAACAGCCGATGATAGTTGCGCGAGGATGTTGAGAATTTTTGAGTTTTTCGAAAAAAGCGGAGCCTTGGTGATTGACATAATAATCGTTTTGGGAGATGACTTCAGAGAACATTTTGTTTGCCATTTCCTGTAACTCTTGGGTATTAGGCGCACTATGGTGAGAAGCCGATGCCGCATGATCGGCTGAAGAAGCCAATGCCAGCGAGCCGGTAGTGAGGGCAAAAAATTTGAGAAACGTCCGTTTGTTCATCTGGTTTATCCTTTTTAATAAGTTGGATAGTGTACCATAAAATTAAAACGTCAGTGAACTATTCCCCTCGTTCGTTTCTTCACTCACTTGCGGAGTATCGGCTTCGATCAAAGGAGTCTCTTCCTGAGCTGTTTCGCCAAATAATCCGGTGATACTTTCATTACTCTCCTGAGTGAGTATTTCCTCCTGCTTCGGGGGTGTCATCACCTCTTTAAACTCAGGGATAACAACCCCTCTACGCTTCATAATTTTATAGATGATGCGGGAACGGTTTTTGACGTATTTTTGATCTCCGATCGGGTTGTATCGGATCGGGTTCGGGAGAACGGCTGCCAAGCGTGAAGCTTCGCGTGCGGTTAATCTTTTAGCGCTTTTTCCATAATAATGGCGTGCCGCCGCTTCGATTCCAAATATTCCGTCTCCCCATTCGGCGACATTGAGATAGATTTCTAAAATACGGCGTTTGGAGAGGGTGTTTTCGATACGCCACGTGATGATCGCCTCTTTGATTTTACGAACCGGATTTTTGCTCGGAGAGAGGTAGAGATTTTTAGAGAGCTGTTGGCTGATAGTGCTTCCTCCCGCCACAACCCCTTTTTTCAAGCTTCGCTCGATCGCATTTTCCATCCCTTTCACATCGAATCCGTCATGATTCCAAAAACCGTCATCTTCAGCGATCAAAACGGCCTTAATGATGTTGGGAGAGATTTTACTCATGCTGACCCATTGGTGCTGAATCTCTTTATCACGATTTTGATCCGCCCACTCCTCTTGACGATACTCCATGAATGCCGTAGGAACAGGATTGATCTCTTTTAAATCGGAAATACTGGGGTAGACGAAGAAACGTCCGATATCGATAATCCCTCCGAGGAGGAGAAGTAAAAAAATGAGTTTAAAAGTGCGCATTGTTAATCCATATTTAGTGTAGGCAGATGCCATTGTTTAGTGTACGCGAGAAGGCGTAAAAAGATTGCAAATCCCGCAACCGCAGCAACGCCCCACGTGTTTATCATATCCATTTGGGCTAAAATCAGGAGCAAAACAGAGACGATGACGGCAATGGAGCCGTAAAAATCGCTGATCAGAACTGAGGGAACTTGATTTATCATCGTATCGCGCAAGACTCCTCCGCCGACAGCAGTGAGAAAGCTGAGGATCATAACACCGAAAAAATTAAACTCTACCTCGATTGCGAGCAAGGCTCCTGTAATACTGAAAGCGACCAAACCGATGGTATCGGAGATGACAAAAAGCCACTGGCGCTCAATCTGTTCACGCCGATAGAGACGAAAAATAAAAGCGAGCAGGATCGTGGTCATAACAGTGATCGCAGGGTAGTATTCGTTAAAGGCAAACGGAGTACGCCCTAAAATAACATCCCGTACTACACCACCGCCGAGTGCGGTAAGAGAGGCAGAGATAATGAGACCGAGAAGATCGAGCCTATTGCGTACCCCGACCAAAAAACCGCTCAAAGCGAAGGCAAAAATCCCCAGTATATCGGCAGCAACAACGAGATCAAACATTGGGTGAACGGTAGTTTTCTTTGAAACTCACATACCGCGCAGCAGATGCGTAGAGTTCGGCAACTTCTTCGTCGGTAAGCTCTCGGATTACTTTTGCAGGACTTCCCATGATGAGGGAACGGGGAGGAAATATTTTGTTTTTAGTTACCAGTGACCCGGCTCCGACGATGGACTCTTTACCGATGACTGCACCATCGAGGATCGTAGCAGACATTCCGATCAGACAGGCATCTTCAATCGTACAGCCATGGAGCATAACACGATGCCCTACGGTGACGTCATTGCCGATAATCGTCGGGTAGCCATCAGACATATCGTCGCGTTTGTGATGGGTGACGTGAACCATGCTCAAATCTTGAATATTGCTTCGATCTCCGATGGTGATAAAGTGGACGTCACCGCGTACGACACATCCGAACCAGATGCTGACATCTTCCCCCATCGATACCCGTCCGATGACATCAGCAGAATCGGCGATCCAAACGCGCTCTTTCATTTCAGGGGTGTAGTTCAGATAGTTTGTAACCATCAAATATCCTTATCAGCTCTCTTTAAAGAGTCGTGCGGTGAGTTGTTGCACGTAATTGGGAGCCTGTTTTTTGACCGAATTATACACTTTGTTGGTGTGGGTTTCAACGATCTTGTGACTGTCGATCAAATTACTTGCTTCATGGCTGACTTTGACATAACTGCCATCATTTTGTAACTCATACGCTAACACATTATCGGAACTTTGGAGTTGTAGGATTTGAAGCAACTTATTACTGCTCTCTTCACCGCTAATCGGGGTGAGAAGCTCAATACGGCGGAGCAGATTTCGAGGCATCCAGTCGGCACTGGAGATATAGGTCTGCGGCGTAGAGTGTTTAAAAAAGAAAATGCGTGCGTGTTCGAGATACTTTCCGATGATGGAGATAACCCGAATATTGTCGCTCATCCCCGGTATCCCCGGACGCAGGCAGCAGACACCGCGAATAATGAGCTGGATTTTTACCCCTGCCTGAGAGGCTTTATAGAGGGCTTTGATGATATCTTCATCTACGAGGGCATTCATTTTTGCGATAATGACCCCTTCCTCTCCCATACGGGTCTCATTGTGGATCAAAGAGAGGATTTTAGGCTTGATCTGCGTCGGTGCCATGTAAAGCTCGTTCAGCTTCCCTTTTTTACTAAATCCGGTTAAAAAGTGAAAGAATCGGGTGAGGTCATAGGTGATTGCATCATTGCTGGTCATATAGCTGATGTCGGTATAAACAGTAGCGGTAGAGGGGTTGTAGTTACCCGTTCCCAAATGGGCGTATTGTTTAACCTTGCCATTCACACGGCGGGTGATAAGAGCCGCTTTGGCGTGAACTTTGAATCCGGTAATACCGTAGATAACATGCGCTCCCGCACTCTCTAGCGCTTTTGCCCATTGGAGGTTGTTCTCTTCGTCAAAGCGCGCCCGCAGTTCCACCATAACCGTCACTTGTTTCCCCGATTCGGCAGCTGCGATCAAGGACTGGACAATGACCGATTTTGAACCTGAGCGGTACAGCGTCATTCGGATGGAGACAACATCGGGATCTTTTGCCGCTGTTTGGATAAGACGAACGACCGGCTCAAAACTCTCAAACGGGTGAAAAAGAACGAGGTCTTCTTTGTCGAGAATGGTATATAAACCCTCATCCGAATCGAGAGGGGGGAGATTGCGGGGCTTAAAACTTGGGGTTGTAAGATGGGCAAAATCTTTGTTCCCGACCACTTGCCAGAGGGCTCCGAGGTTGAGATAGGTTTGGAAACGGTAAATATCGTCTTTGAAAACATTGGCATGACGGTTGAAGAAATTGAGGAGATCATCATCAGCATGGTTGCTCAGTTCAAGCCGTACAATTTCCCCTTTTTTACGAAGTTTTAACCCCTCTTCGAGGATCTCCATAAAATCATCCGCTTCCTCTTCTTCAATCGCGATATCGGCATTACGAGTAACACGGAATGCGGAGAATTTAATCAGTTCATACCCGGGGAAAAGATCTTGGATATGTTCGGAGACGATACTTCCGATCGGGACATAAATACGGTTGTCAATGTCCACAAATCGCGGAAGTACTCGCGGAATACGGATAAGTCCGTACCGTTCAACACTCGGTTCATCTTTATCTCGGAGTTTGATGATCTGTCCGAAACCGAGATTGTTGAGGTGAGGGAAAGGGTGGGTGGCATCGATCGCGATAGGGACAATAACCGGATAGATATTTTCTTTGAAATA
>Ga0208373_1005066_pt1 | contig 11253 bp, 11 predicted proteins | sample RifOxyC2_FD_184036 | JGI IMG/M metagenome (GOLD analysis project Ga0208373, IMG submission 184036) | Soil microbial communities from Rifle, Colorado - Rifle Oxygen_injection C2 (SPAdes) | ecosystem: Environmental > Terrestrial > Deep subsurface > Rock core/Sediment | place: Rifle, Colorado... | reverse complement strand
TGTTATATATTAAAACTTACAACTAATAATATATAACAAAAATGTGATATTATATTTATGTTCGATATAGTAATAGTAGCAGAAAAAATTAATCTTTTCAAGCCATCAGTGTCGATCAGCCCCAAGGGGGAGCCTTCGGCTTGGGCAAGATCAGCCTGCCCCTCGTAGCCCGCCGAAGGCGAGGCGAAGTGGGGTGGTTGTGTTCTCGATATATGTTATTACTTTCTTTAATCCAATCCCCCCTGACTTTCCTCGCTTTTGTGGTGGCGTTGCTTTTAGCTATCACTGTTCATGAATACGCCCACGCCTGGGCCGCCTATAAATCCGGAGACGATACGGCAAAGTTAATGGGGCGACTGACCCTAAATCCTATCGCTCATCTTGATCCTCTGGGCACACTTTTCCTTTTTCTTGTCGGCTTTGGTTGGGGCAAGCCGGTGCCGACGAATCCGATGCGATATCATTCAAAATCATCGGAAATCTACGTTGCCCTCGCAGGAATTGTCACCAACATTCTTGTCGCATTTATACTCGCCATTCCAATCCGTATCGCGCTACTTACCGGCCACACCATAGATTCCAGCCAGGTTCTTTCGTTCTTAAGCATAATGGTTGATATCAACTTGGTTTTGGCGGCTTTTAATATTTTACCGGTACCACCGCTTGATGGATCTCACATTGTCGAATATTTTTTGGACTATCGGGCGAAAATCACTTATCAAAGAATCGGCCCGATGATTCTTTTTGGGATAATCCTCCTCGACCGACTTTCTTCGTACTCAATATTGTACGCGGTTATGGAACCAATAATCCGCTTCCTCTCTTTTTTGACCAAAGGCACCTTCTCGATATTTCTTTAGCGTTTGTCCTGTACTATTCGTTCTCATTGATATATACTCCAGTTGGAGGTGAGCGAGATGACAACAGCGGTTTCCATCACCGTCTTGCTAGCAGCAACTCTGTTCGCGATTGTGCTACTCGGTGTTGGACTGACCTGCGCGAATCAAGTGCAGAGCAACTTCTTCACTCGCCTAGCTAGGGTCAGGGCGCTGCGGTTCCTATCGGGGATCTGCTTCGCCGCTTCTTGCCCCGTCGTGGGAAGTAGCTGTATCGGCTTCCTTAAGGACACGTGGCCGAAGATTTGGATAGACCCCGAGATGTTCCTCCTCAACCTCGCCATGGTGCCGTTTCTCATCTTCTTCTGCTTCGCGCTCACCGCGTTCCCCGCCTTGGTCGCATACTCGTGTTTCACCTACAAACCGACCTCCGCACCGGAAGCTCCCTCGCAGTAGGGGGCTTCGCCGTTTATATGTATGAATATTCTTTGTACACAATCCATAATCCTTACTTCTTACTTCGTGCTATTTGTACGCGTGATGTGTAATTAATTGGTAATTTCCATAGTGGTCATCTCGACATCGTGTCTGGTTCCACGACTTAAGATATACAAATTATTGTAATTTCTCTCATATATCAAATGGTAGATTTCTCGCCTCCCACTTCGGCTAATCGCTTCGCGGGATGGTTCGAAATGACAATTTGGTTCTTTTTTACTCGGGAATAATTACACATCGCGCGTTATTTGTGCTAAATTATATATGTCTCGCTTGGTTTAAAATTGGCTTAATATAACTCACATTGGCAGCCCTTCGGGGATTTTCTTGAAACAGTGTTTCGAGAGAGCTCAATATTGTTTTTCACCGTGGTGAAAAATTGCGAGTAGCCACCTAGACTCACAAGCCCAATTCTTAAACCGGGCGGGCATCGGGGCGTGGCGTAGTTGGTAGCGCGCATGGCTGGGGGCCATGAGGTCGCCCGTTCGAATCGGGTCGCCCCGACCAAAGACTTAATTAAAGGTTTATGCTTTCTAATACTGCTATTTCAAAGCTAAAGGCGGACAAACCCTGTGTATATGTTTTACTTTCATTGCTTGATGGAAATCGATATATTGGTTCTACCAACAATATAATCAGAAGGATAAAAGAGCATAGCAATGGAAAAGTTATTTCGACGAAGAGAAGACGACCTCTAAAACTCTATGCCTATCAAGTATTTAATGATTTGGCTACCGCACGATTGCTCGAAGGAAAATATAAAAAAAGTCGGGGCGCATTTGACAAAGCCATACGCGATAAAAAATTGATTATAATCAGATGAGCGCTGGGCTGGCTCCGCCCGTAAGGCTACGCCTGGAGGGAGTCCGGCCTCCGGCTCGGAGAGCCTCTGGCTTGGAGAGAGATCGGGAGTTCGAGTCTCCCATCCCCGACCAATAAAATAACGATTGATCTCTTACTTTGAACGATCATTATCAAAAATCAATCGAGGATTTGTTTTCTGAGCTTACAAGCTCTCCGGAGGGGATTTCCGAGAAAGATGCTCTTTTCCGGAGCGCAAAATATGGACTTAATCGTCTGCAACAGGTAAGAAGAACTCCCCTTTTCCTCAAATTTTTGCATCAATTCTACGATATTCTCGCCCTAATACTATTTATCGCCTCCGTTCTCGCTTATCTCACGGGTGGCATAAATGATGCTCTGATTATTATTGGAATAATATTCTTAAATGCCTTTATCGGTTTTGCTCAAGAGTATAAAGCTGAGAGAATTCTTTCGGCTTTCAAAAAGAATCTGCCCTCATACTCCAAGGTAATTCGAAGTGGAAATCTCAAAAGAATTCTTTCGATGAATCTTGTCCCCGGCGATATAATGGTTCTTGAAGCTGGCGACATAATCGCCGCTGATGCCAGGCTTTTCGAGTCCTACAACCTCGAGGTCAATGAATTCTCCTTGACCGGAGAGTCACAGACGAGAATGAAAGATCATGATGCCAGAAGCATACAAACTTCTACTCTTCTTGATATCAAAGATTGCGTCTTTATGGGTACGGAGATTGCGAACGGTGAGGCAAAAGCCCTAGTAGTCAAAACCGGAATGGAAACAGAATACGGACAGATTGCAAAATTCAGCCAGGAAATTCGGGAGGAAGCCACCCCTTTGCAAAAAGAGATGATGCACACAGGGAGGATGGTAGCAAAAATTTCCTTCGGGGTGGCTCTATTTATGCTGATCTTGCTCTATTTTTTGGGTAGGGATATCAAAGAGAGTATGCTCTTTGCTATTGCCGCCGGAGTGGCAATGGTACCGGAGGGGTTGCCAGCCGCAATGTCGGTCGCGCTCTCTTTGGGCGCCAGAGGAATGCTAAAGAAAAAAGCACTAGTAAAAACTCTCTACCACGCAGAGACACTCGGATCAACTACAGTTATCTGTACCGATAAAACCGGTACGCTCACCACCGGAAACCTAAAAGTCGTATCAACATATGTGCCTTCTTCTTTAGGAAGTTCGGTTTTCGAGAGGACACTAAACCATAGTATCGAACCGAGCGCAAACATAAAAGAGATCGGCGATCCGTTAGAAAAAGCAATGATTGAATATTTAAAATTTAAAAATTATCCCGAAACCACGAAAAAAGAAAAACGAATTCTTGATATCCCATTCTCATCAGAGAGGAAGATGATGTCCTCTGTCTGGGAGGAAGATCACGGAAAAATTATCTATTCCAAAGGAGCGGTGACGGAGATTCTTAGTCACTGCAAACTAAACAGTGCGGAACGTGAAAAAATAATGCTTGAGAACGACAAGATGGCCGAGTCTGGCTACAAGGTGATTGCTCTTGCGTTCAACAATCTTTCATCCGTCTCTGCCATTGATCAAAAAATAATTGAAGAAAATTTGATTTTCACAGGTCTCATCGGCTTCGAAGACCCCCCGAGAGAAGAAGCAAAAGAAGCACTCTCGATCTGTAAAAAGGCGGGCATAAAAGTCTTTATGCTAACTGGTGACTACAAATTGACCGCGCTCTCTATCGCAAAAGAGATCGGATTGGCCGATGACTCCACTCCCACTCTTTCAGGAGAAGAGCTACATGCAATGGATGACAATCGTTTGCGGGAGTCGCTAAGCAAAGGCGCAATTTTTGCCCAACTTGAATCGGGGCAAAAATTGCGTATTGTTCAAAATTTGCAAGCGATGGGCGAGATAGTGGCCGTAACCGGTGACGGAGTCAACGACGTCCCAGCGATCGTAAAAGGCAATATAGGAATTGCTATGGGGAAAATCGGGACCGAAGTCACCAAGGAGTCGGCGGATATGATTCTTCTTGACGATAATTTTGCCACAATTGTCAAAGCAATTAAAGAGGGAAGGAGAATATTCGATAACGCTAAAAAAATTATCTACTACGTTTTTTCTTCTAACTCTGGAGAGCTTTTCGCACCGCTTTTCGGTGTTCTTTTGGGCCTCCCAATACCCCTAATCGCTATCCAGATACTTGCAATAGATCTCGGTACAGATGTTCTGCCGTCTCTGGCCTTGAGTTTCGAGAAAGAAGAAGCCGGGATTATGAAACAAAAACCGAGGTCATCAAAAGGCGGTATTATGAACTGGAAAATGGTTGAAAATCTCTTAATAACTGGACTCACCATGGGCATATTGGCTCTGATTGTCTTTGTGATTTCGTTATACCTCGGAGGCTGGCGATATGGCGAAATGCCAGCTCTCTCCGACATCAATTACAAAAGCGCTCTCGGCGCCTCCTACGCCACACTTGTGGTTTGTCAGTTTGCGAATATTTTATCACTACGAGGTCAAAAAATTTCTGTATGGAAAAACAAACTTACTTCAAATATTTGGCTCATCTACGCGGAAATTGTCTCATTCGCTCTCCTTTTCGCAATATTGTTTATCCCTGCGATGCAAAAGATATTTTATACAAACCCGATTAAACCTATTGTATGGATAGCAATTGCGATTTCCTTTTTTATCTTTCTATCCATAACCGAATATCGCAAATCGAAGTCGATTATCGTCTGACTTCTCTTGTTTCATAATCTTTGATAGAATGTTTGTAAGATGACAGAGAAAGCAATGGTAATCAATTGCGCCGTTTTGGCGGTAAGGGAAAAATTACCGGAGAAGGTTTTGGTCACAGCCAAGATCAAATCCCCTATTTTGACGTCTCAATATTTTTTCTATCTCATCGAACTCCATTCTCCTTGGTTGCCCTCCGATGAAGTCGAGAATATCATTATGAATGACATTAAGATTCGCTTCGAACAATCCCAAAATTTTAATCTTGATGATTTTGAAGATCTGCTTCGGGCCATTAACGAAGACCTGGCTCTGATCTCCGAGGGAGGTCAAAAAGAGTGGGTCGGAAACTTAAATGCCATTTTGGGCTTTGTCGCAGATGATAAAATTCACCTCTCCCTTGCCGGTAAAGTTGACGGCTATCTGATCCGAAATAATAAAATTTCGAATATCACCGAGAGTTTGGCTTCAGATGAAACGCCACCGGCAAAAACCTTCGCCAGTATCACATCCGGGAATCTTGCACTGGGGGATAACCTGATAATCGGCAACGCTTCGCTTTTTGATCATCTTTCTATCGAACGCTCGCGCCAGCTGATCACCCAGAGCACTCCCGCTCAAGCAATTAAAAATATTCACGCAACACTTCGCAAACTCGAAGTCTGCGATGCGAACGCCGTCGTTTTGAGTGCGGCCGAGACAAAAGAACTTTCGGATGCAGAAGATGTTATTTATCTCGACCAAGCGCAAGAATCGAGTTTTGATGTCGTCATTAAAAAAGCTTCTCCATACGCAAAAAAAGCCCGCGCAGGGGCCAGTAAGGCATTTACATTTTTAGCTGTGAATCTTAGCAAAGGCTGGGCAAAGTTTAGAAATAATTGGAAGACAAAATATCATCCAAAAACAAAAGAGCTTCTGCAATCCGCCTCAAAGCACGCTGGGAAAATCGCCGTCGATACATACAAACGCGTTGGTCCAAAGATCAATTTAAGCGGTCAAGGATTCAAGGTCAAACCTTACTCCGGTGCGAAATCCGGGCATCCTACACTTGAAAAAATCGGCAAGTTTCTCTCAAGAAGTTATCAGTTTTGTTTGAAATATGTCGGCATTGCCTTCAAACGGGAAAATCGAAGATACCTCTATATCTCACTTGCCGTTATCTTGATTTTGACCGGATATTTAAAGATTAGAAGCAACAATATCGAAAAATCCAAAGTAAATACTCAAGTTGCCGCAAAAACCACTATTTCCGAGACGCGCGAACTTTACAACCAAGCGGTTGAGGATCTGGCACTCGGACGAGGAGATGGCAAAAGCGAACTCGAAAGTGCGCTTTCGATGATTAATTCCGTGCCGGACAATATAAGTGGCAACGACAAAGAAGATGCAAAGAATTTGAAGAGACAGATCGAAGACAAAGTCGATGAGATGATTTCCGCCATAAGATTCCGTGATCAAATTCCGCTTTACTCGTTGAATGCCGATGTAATCGCAAACACTCTCTCCGGTTCAACGATATACAGCGTTCTTACCGATGGAAAAATTTACTCTACCGATACCAGAGACAAAGAACCGCTTTTGCTCGCTTCCATAGATTCAGAAAACGGAAAAGTTATTACCTCATCATACTCCGATACATTGGATGCAATTTATTACTATACTGAAAATAAAAAGGTCTTTCTGCTTGATCTTAAAACCGAGACAATCTCCGAGGCGACATTAGCAGAAGGAGCGGGGTGGGAGAGCTCGGTCAGCATTGCCAGCTACTCTTCGAATATTTATCTTTTGGATGCAGAAGCAGGCGAAGTCTGGAGGCACACAAGTACAACGAGCGGATATTCCAAGGGAACTGCCTACGCTGACACTCGAGCGGTTAGCATCAAAGAGAGTCGCTCGATCGCCATTGATGGTAATATTTTTATCCTCAAGAATGATGGGGGGGCGTTGAAATTTGTAAAGGGTTCGCTCGATTCTGATTTTAAACTTGCTCCTCTCCCATCGCCACTTGCAACAATATCAAATCCCGCACAAATCTACACCGAGGCCGATACCAGCTTTATTTATATTTTAGATCGTGATAATTCGCGCGTTATTCGATTCGAAAAAAATGGCCAGTACTCCAATCAGTTCATCTTCGACGGAATTTCGATAGATCAATTCTTCGTCAACCCCAGAGTCCAAAAAATGTGGATCACCTCCGGAAGAGATGTGTATGAAGTGAGTTTATAGATCTAAATTATCGTCCGTATCATATCCGGCACATCAACTATTAGAAGATGGACATTTTGAGTTTGTTTTGGTAATGTGAATCTGCGGTTCACCACGACTCGGAGGAGGGCGAGATGCCCGAGATTGACGTCGAGATGCGCTATACCGAAGGACACCATCAAACAGCCCAAGATGAGGCACTAGCGAATAGGCTGAGAGAGACGATTGAGGCGTTGCTTCGCAGCACAGGTGCACCTGGCGGACGGTACAGAGCAAGGATACTTCGGCGGATGAGACCCGGTACCTGCTCAAGTGGCATTGACAGACTTGCGATCAATAGCCAGAAACACATCACGGCTCGCGTCATGTTGGGCGCGAACAGTGATACCTGTCGCGAGATCAGGATCACACCGCCAGAAGGATGTCTCGAAACGGCATTCCGATGTCTCTCGTGGCGAGAGCGACCACCGGACGAAATGGCCGATTTGACATATTCCGGTGGTATCCATGTCTTGGAAGTCTTTGAACTGGTATTGCGGGCGCTTACAATGTCCGGGGCAACAAGCCCGCACAAACTCCACATTGCGACATCGCCGCCCAAGGAGTTGCGCTACGAGACGGGGACGCTAACCCTTCTGGACAGCGGTGACAACAACATTGTGGCGATCGCAGATCCGAAGTGGGGTCGAGCCTATTCGATTATCATCGACTGTAACGATCCTCGAAGGACATGGGAGAAGTTGGTAGACTCCAAGTATGCAGTACCCGAACTAACTGCATTCAGGGTATCCCCCAGGAAACAATCAGAGGTAGACATGCTGGCCGTTGCGCTACTTCTGGTTGAGAAACTGGCCGAACGAGGCGAAATGCCTCTGACCGACGAAGGGAGCGCTAAATCCGCTTTCAGCGAGATCGAGATGGAATATGGGCTGGACTGGCCTACCGTCCGTCGTAAGGTATTTGCCAGCGTTAGAGACGGACGAATCTATCCGAAAGATTGGGTGCTCATCAAGATCGCGGAAGCCCTCGGCCAGCCAGATACACCCGAGTTTTTCCCTGTCCTCATCCAGGGAATCTACGAGTGTGATCACTCCGTGAAGTCTTGCCTGCAATCCGGCGTTTCGGAAGATCCTGAACATTGCCGATTGCAGGACAAGCTCGTGGCACTCACGAATCGCGCCGACGAGCTAAGAGCTGCGCTGGACGCGGTGGAGCTCGAGATCGCCGGTAACAAGCGTACCGCGCACGAAATTCGTGTAAGGCAAGGTGTGCGAAGGTCTGAACTCGCTCTCCTGCAGTCCGTTGTCAACCGTAGAGGGTATCAAGCCGTTCGCAAAGCCATCGAAAAGCTGTAACCAAAAACCCACACGCCCCAGAGATGGGGCGTGGTTGTTTTATCTATATTCTCGACCGTGATAATTCACGTGTAATTCGCTACGAAAAAAACGGCCAGTATTCAAACCAGTTTATATTCGATGGGATTGATATTGACCAATTCTTCGTCAATCCCAGAGTCCAAAAAATGTGGATCACCTCCGGAAGAGATGTGTATGAAGTGAGTTTATAACCATACTGTCGTAATCGTATATTAAACTCTACCAAAATTCCACCTCGTAGGTGGACTTTTGGTGTAAATGATGATAGTGTTTACGAATGAGTATGCAACCGCATAGCATCAAGTGCCCATTTAGCAACGCACACCACGCGCAAGGGGGGACACAATGTATCCACACTCGACTGGCTGGGTGATCGATTCGTTGTACCGTGCGTTCGGACCATCTCTTGCTCCGGCAGAGTACGAAGAGACGTTCTGGCGCGACGACATCGCCATAGCCTCTCATCTGGTCTGGATGTGCCGAAAAGTCCAATCTATGACCGACCGCGACAAGGCAGGCCGTTGGATCGGCTGGGTCTTCGCTTCTATGCAGTTTCGGCTTAAGCTGATGGACAACAGCCGAGCGCGCGATGCCGCAAGGGCGGATGCGCAGCTGATCAAGACGGGGAGATCACGACCGGTGCCAAACTAGCACCGGTCTTCCATTCTCATGATTCGTATCCCTCCCAGAATGCGATTAGTAGAAAACAACGAATACTAATCTATCTCTTACGCTTCAAATCTCCCTCATGGCCATGACCCGGTTTTACGGTTTTAGAGGTTTTCTTTTTGGAATCTGCCTTGATAGATTTGCCGATGTTTGTAACATCGACAAACTGCCCCTTCTTGTTCCTCTCGGCATAGTAAGATTTCTTCCCGATTTTAATAACATCCCTCTTGCTCATACGCCTCCTGTCATCCCTCCATTCTCATGACGATGAGAATGCAAGTAATGAATTATTTATTTTTTCGTGCTTGTTTCTATAACAAATAATTAATTGCGGCATACTATCAAAAACGGGGTGCTGAACTGTATGGTTTATATTGGCTCACAATAGATAATCGATCATTTAACTACAGAATCTTGTAAATGACTGGCTTATAAAGGTTTCTGGGACTTATTAAATGGTAATATTTAGACCCCCAAAATTGATATTAAGCCTTAATTGCTATTCATCGCAAGGGGAGTACGAAATTGATCATATTCTGTCTGAAACTTTTTACCATAGATGCCGAAACCTGGGATATCCATCTTTCTACGAAAGCCGCCAGCCATACCGAACATAATATTACTTATATTGTTGTCAAAACCAAAAAGTACTCTGTTCTTGATCAAATCATCCAGGACCGGTGTAAACACGTCCGGAGCCGGTCTTGAAGTCGTCATTGCCATATAGATCGGTGTGCTCTTTTGCCTATCTGAAATAGATGTCGCGAGTTCTTCCATCTTCCGTCTCCCGCTGCACATGACATCGGAACACTCATCGATTACGATAAATACTCCCTTACATCCTATTCTTTTCTCTCAATCGGACGCCACCAGCTTATCTAAAACATTACACTTTAAAATGTCCGTACCAGGATACACTCGGTTTCCGATCAAATTATTGAGTTCGGAGTAGTCCAAAAATTCAACTCTTTTACAGTCAATTAACACCAGACCAAAGTTGGAATAGCGTTCATTTTGCAAAAATTGTTCAAGCAGGAAGTGTAGAAGGTTCGACTTGCCGCTACCGGTTCGTCCTGCAACAAACAAAATTGGGTCATTCGTGAAGTCATGAAAGGTTTCTCCATTCTCGCAATCTCCAAGCTTTAAGTACATAATATCGTTTTTTCTTCTTTCGCTTTTCCTAATAATTCAATCAAATCCTGTGCAGGGAGCAGAGGACAAAATTGACCCCAAACCCACCTCCCCCTCGCTCGACCGATTTTTCCGACAATAAAATACCCTATTCGATATTCAACTTCTCCCAAATTTTCGCCGTGTCCTTTGATTTTCCCATCAATTTTCATTTTCCGAAGCCGTTCGATAACGAAAACTTTCTCATTATAGTTGCTTTGTGGCATAAAAGTCCATGCTTCTCTTTTCCATATCAAATTAAACCTTCGAGTTATATTTTTTGTTCGAACAATGTCGTTTTTTTCCCAATCTCGATTTTTACGTGTTATAAAATCAGATGTCGATTCGTTCATAATATTGATGTCACTTTCATGTTTTTTTCTTGAATTTATTAATATAATTGCTATTCTCTTTTCTAAGATCTCTGATATCTTTTTCAAGTTGTTCGACCATTGATCTTTCGTCTTGATTTCGTTCTAAAGACAAAACGTGTGGGCTTATTGTGCCATACTTTATCTCCCTCCACTTGGCAATTGCTTCTTTAGGATCAACCGTGACTGTAATATAATTCTTCAATTCTTCAATATCTATCTTGCTCTTGAGTGAAATACCAAGCTCTAATAAAGAGATAATACGATCCAGCTTGTAATCAAGTATGTCGACTCGCTCATTAACCTCTTTTTCGTCTACTTCCATATTGCTCCTTCGTAAAATAAACTTGTCATAAATTGTTCCTCCAAGCACTATAAAACCCGCCGTGCGAAGCAGGGCGGGTGTTTTTAGCTATTTTCAGCTTACCAAAACAATCAATTCTTGTCAATACGCCGGCGATTTTTGTAGAAATATTTTAGTAATGTCCTAATTGAATACAATAGAAATGTCCGCTTTCCTTGGGATAATTGAGATATCTAAAATCTTAATCCAAGGAGGGCTAGGGAAATGCAGGAGTTACTAACAATGAG
>Ga0208373_1005063_pt1 | contig 11266 bp, 17 predicted proteins | sample RifOxyC2_FD_184036 | JGI IMG/M metagenome (GOLD analysis project Ga0208373, IMG submission 184036) | Soil microbial communities from Rifle, Colorado - Rifle Oxygen_injection C2 (SPAdes) | ecosystem: Environmental > Terrestrial > Deep subsurface > Rock core/Sediment | place: Rifle, Colorado... | reverse complement strand
TGCGCGAGTGCACAGCCGCCCGGAAAGCGTTGGTGGGATCGAGAGAGGAGGGGCTCTCAAACCCTGGCTTTCCTTCCTCCACACTAGTAGCGGAGGGTCTTAAGACGAGGGATATAGTATCATAAACAAAAAGGTTTGTCAACCCCGTTTACAATTTTTTTATAAAAATGATAGAATAACGGTTAATCATGTAACATTTTCCGCCAAAGGCGGATCAGCCTTTGGCTGGAACAGATAATAAGCAGTTTCAGGTTTCAGGTTTCAGGTTTTAAGTCATATTATGTATATTTTTATCTACGGAAAAGACACGTTCAGGAGCCGGAAATATCTGTCTGACAATATCAAAAGATTTATCAAAGAAAGAGACCCGCAGAAATTAAATACGGTTGTTTTGGATTGCCAAGATAACGAAAGGGTTGATGTTATGGGACAGATAATGGCCCAGCCGTTTTTGGCGGAAAAACGAATGACTGTTCTTAAAAATCTTCTTGTCAGTAAAAATGAAGGTTTGCAAAATGAAATAATGAAAAAAATAAAAGAGAACAGCCTGCCGGAAGCAAGCGTGGTAATTTTTTGGGAAGGCATTGACGCTTTTAAAACAAAAATGGGCAAGGATTTATTGGCTTTGTTTAAAAAAGGCAAGTTCTGCGTTCAATTTGACGAGCTGAAAGGGGTGCATTTGAATAATTGGATAAAAGAAGAGGTTGAAGCCGGGGGCGGTAAAATTGATAATAACGCCATTTTATATTTAGCAACCGAGAGCAAGGGCGATACTTGGTATTTGAATTCTTTAATTAATCAATTGATTTCTTATTGCGAGGGCAAGGAAATAACCGCGGGCGATGCTCAGCTTTTTTTGGACGAAAGAGCCGATGACAGTATTTTTAATTTGGTTGACGCGATAGTTGGCAAAAGAGAAAAACAGGTTTTTAAAATGATTCAGGAACAATATAAAATAGGCGAAGATGTGCAGTTTATTTTTTCCATGATTTTACGGCAGTTCAGAATAATGTTGGAAATCAGGGATTTGTTTGAACGCCAGAGCGATACCAACAGCAATGATTTGGCTAAGAAATTAAACCTGCATCCGTTTGTGGTAAAAAAGACTTTGCCGTTGATCCGGCATTATAATATGGAGAAATTAAAAGAGGTGTACGCCGGGTTGCTTGAGCTGGATATTCAGATTAAGACCAGTCAAGGAGACGAAGAAACACTTTTGGATATTTTTGCCGCTAAAGTTTGTGTTTGAAATAGGTTTTGAAAAAAAAGAAAAAGAGTGTATTATATTAGTAGTGAGTTTTTAGCATATATACAAAAATATGGGCAAAAAAATGGAACAATTTATTAGTAATTTGAACAATGCGCCCGAGGGCGAATTAATGGAAGCAGGGGGAAAGTTGTCCGTACCCAGATCTATTAGAAAAAAGACGGGGGAAAGGATTGGTGATAAAATGCGTAATTTGTCTTCCGTTTCAAGAAGTGAAGATGAAGAAACAAAAGGACAGGCAGATTTGATAGAAGATGAAATTAGGATGCTTGAGAATCAAAAGGAAGCTGTGGGGGAGAAAATATATGCCGATATAATACTTCCTGCGATTGAGGAAAAGAAAAAGCAATTTGCAAAGATGAAAGAAGACGCAGAGGAAGAAAAAAATAAACCCGGAGAGAGATTGCCTGAGAAGAAAAAAAAGACAAAAGAAATTCTTCTTAATATCGCGGAAAAAGAAAATGTTGAAGCGCAAAAAATTGAGGCCGCGCTTGTTTATCTTCCGGAGAAAGTTATTGATTATACGGCGGATTATTGCTTTTTGGCGCTGGGAGGCGAGGAAAAAGTTAAAGAACAAGTAATAGCTGATTATTTATCCGGTAAAATTTTGCCGGTAGAATTTTCTCAACAGATACAAGAAGCGGAGAGGGTTGTAAAATCTGCGAAAATCAAAAAGCTTGGTACTGTGAAAGATACCGCGCTTAGACAAAAATTATCAGATGCGGTTGCCAATGTGCCTATAACCCAGGCAGAGTTAGCGCAAGCGTTAAATTTCAAAGGTAAGGATATTTCTCTTGCGGTGATAACCATGGCGATGGATGAGGCTATTGTTGCCAGTAGAGATTTAGAGACGGTGATAAGCGTTGCGACAGTGGCTGAAGGCAAAAGAAGGGATGAACTTGTTTTGTGGTTTACGGAGGAACGGTTGAGACGCGCTAAATTAAAAACTAAGTATTCAAGAAAGAATGAATTACCCCCCAAAGAATTGTCGGAACTTTTGGAATTGGATGAAAAAGAAAGGGAGATGAATGACAAGGAAGACCGAAGAACGGGGAAGAAAGAAAAAGATATGGTATGGGCTTTTTTAGAAGAATTTGAGGGTTTAAAAAAGTCGGCCTTTCAGTTAGATAATCTTTCAGACGAAGCTGAAAAATTAATTAATGGTTTGGAAGCTGACTTTGAACTTGCGTTTACAAATAAACTGGACCAATCTAGGGCAGAAACAGAAAAACTCTATGCGGATTATATCAAGAAAAAACAGGAATTGGCGGAGTTTGAGAGAGAAGTGGGGCAAATCATGGTTGACCCCGACAGTTTAGATTTAGATAATAAAAAATTAAAAAATATTGTTGATCGTTTGGGAGAAATTGAAAAAGAAATTAATAAAATTCAAAAAAATATTTTACGTATAGCGCGGGATGCTAAAGATGCGTCTGTCAGCTATGATCGGGTATTGGAGCAAGTTTTAAACGATCGAAAAAATAATATCCGACAGCTTTCAATTAAAATAGAAAGTCTCTCTCCTCCGAAAAAATGGAAATATGAATTTGGAGAGAAAAAGACAGAAGTAGAGAAAAAATTAAAAGAAACTGAAAATAGAGGCGACAGGGAAAAATCAAGGAGCGGGTCTTTTGAAAAAAATATTAATTTTTCCCAGAAAGTTGCTGTGTTAAATGGAGATCGCGATAAAATTTTGGAACTAACAAAGAAAGATTATCGCGACCAACAACCCAATTCCGCCAGGGAAGCTCTTAATTATATTTATATAGTTGTTAGCGCGGGGGTAGAAAAAAAAGAGAAAGAAAAAACACAGCTGGCTTTTGATTTGGATAAAATAGATAGAGAAATTGACATAATCGCGGAAGAAATTGAAAAATTAAAAGGTAAATCATTGGTTTGGGATAAAAAAGGAAAGTTAAAGGCGCTTGAAGATAAAATGGAAGAAAGAAATAATGAGGCAGCAAGATTAAGGACAGAGCTTGATAACGCGCAAAACGAGATCAGAAAAGCGAATAGTTTAATATTGGAAATAAATAAGTTAAAGAAAGGTAATGATTTATAATAATTTTTATATTTTAGGTGGCATAAACTAAAACATCCCGACTGAATCGGGATGTTTTTTTTGGTGGACCTACAGGGAGTCGCCCCCCGACTAAGTCGGGGGATAAGGTGCCCTTAAACCCTTCCGTCTCACTTTCTGCTAAATTTATACAGTTTTGGATTTTGTTGGTGGACCTACAGGGAGTCGAACCCTGGACTCGGCAATGCGAATGCCGCGTAATACCACTTTACTATAGGCCCGTATTTAGCTTGTTATAAGTTAAAGTTTTTCGTGGTGCCCTCGAAGGGAATTGAACCCCTATCTCACCCTTAGGACGGGTTTGCTCTATCCGTTGAGCTACAAGGGCTTTTCATTCAAAGGTTTCTCCTCCCGCTTCGTTTTGCCAGAAATTGACCGTTGCCCCGCCATACGGCGGGATAAGGTACCCTTAAACTACGAGGGCTTTTGGTTTATGAGGGGTTGAACAAGCCGTTTTTTATGATATAATACCACCAATTCTACACTATTTTAAATAAAAAATCAAGTATGCAAACATACCTATTAATCTTCTTATCGGTCGGCCTGATTGGGGCGCTTGTCTTGAGTTATCTGATGTATAAGAAAATTACCGAGCAAAACAAGCCAAAAGAGGGGGAACAAAACCTTTTTATGATGCTTCAAAACCAGATGCAGGAGCTAAATCGCGCTTTTGAACAAAAAATGTCTGAAACCAACAAGACGATGTTTGAGACTCAACAGGATATAAGCAAGACTCTTCGTGAACAGCACGGACAGAGCTCAAAAATAATAACAGAGATCACGGAAAAATTAACCAGTTTGGACAAGACCAATCAGCAGGTAATCGGTTTTTCCGAGCAGTTGAGCAATTTGGAAAAAGTTTTAAAAAGCCAAAAACAGCGCGGTAATCTGGGCGAGGCCGGGTTGCGGTTGGTATTGGAAAATATTCTTCCGCCCAATGCGTTTCGTTTGCAATATTCTTTCAAAGATGGAGACACGGTTGACGCGGTTATATTCACGAAAGACGGAATTATTCCGGTTGACGCCAAGTTTTCTTTGGAAAATTATCAGAAAATAAATGAGGAGAAAGATGACAACGCCCGCGTCTTGCTGGAAAAGGAGTTTAGAAACGATTTGAAAAAAAGGATTGATGAAACATCCAAATATATAAAACCAAAAGAGGGCACGCTGGATTTCGCTTTTATGTTTATTCCGTCCGAAGCGATTTATTATGATTTGTTGGTTAATGAAGTCGGAGCCGTGAAAGTGAACACCAGGGATTTGATTGATTATGCTTTTATTCAGAAAAAGGTAGTGATTGTTTCGCCGACAACTTTTGCCGCTTATTTACAGACCGTTTTACAGGGTCTGCGCGCGCTTAAAATTGAAGAAGGCGCGAAAAGCATTCGCAAAGATGTAGAATCGCTTGGCAAACATATCCGGGCGTATGAAGAGTTTATGAAAAAACTGGGGGGCAGTCTGGGCACCACTGTGAACCATTACAATACCGCTTATAAAGAACTGGCGAAGGTGGATAAGGATGTGGAAAAAATCACGGAGGGCGAAAGAGCCGGTATTGAGCCGTTGAAGATTGAGGGGCCGGAGGCGGATTGACCCCGTCACTATTCTGGCATAGGTAATGGGTAGCACAAAAACAAAGCCGTGAGGCGACTTCGTCTTTATACTTTGGAAAATTCAAAACTTTTTCAGAAAGGTGACGGGGTTGACAAAAAAATAAATATAAGATATACTTTACAAGCTCTCAAAAATTTTAATATTTAAAATTATTTCGGATTTCGTGCTTCGAATTTCGGATTTAAAAACTTTATGCCTATTAAACAAAGCGCCAAGAAAGCTTTAAGACAAGCCAGAAAACACGCATTGGCCAATAAAACGGTAAGAGATGCCGCTAAGAAAGCCATTAAAGAAGTTGTTAAAAAATTGGAAGCTAAAAAAGATGTGAAAGAGGAATTGCGTTTAGCTCAGAAGAAACTTGATAAAGCCGCCAAAAAAGGCGTTATCAAAGCGAAAACCGCCAGCCGGAAACTTTCCCGTTTGGCAAAAAGAGCCTCCAAAGCAAAATAAATCCAGCACCTTCCTGTGAGGTATTTTAGTAAGGTGCTGGATAAATAAAAAACCCGCTCAAGAATCTGAGCGGGTTTTTTTGTCTTTATTTTTTTTGTAAATCGTCTCTAACCTTACGCAGTTCCCCTATCAGATTTAATACTTTTAATTCCACTTTTGATTCATGGATTGCTTTTTCTAGTTCTTTGATTAATTCATTAAGGGATATTTCTTCGTTTGACATTTTTAATCTTTCCACGGTTTCATTTTTTAACAATTCTCCCCAGCCTTGAAGCTTAACAAAAGTAAACCAGTCCTCCAATCTTTTCGGATTTTTTGGGTTCATATCTAAAAATACTACCTTTTCTTTTTTTGGGGGATTTAGAGGAATATCTCTAATATCGATTTGTTGAGTTAATTCTTTGTCAGGAGAAAGTTTTTTATTTATTTCTCCGGACACGCTGGAATCTTCTCGGCCAAAACTTGTTGACCAATCTCCGGTTTTTTTGGTGTCATCTTCTTCGGGAGTTCTCGGGGCTTTAAAATCAAAGTAGTCTCCCCTATTTTCCGCGTGGCTCATATTTATTTAAGATTAAAATTATAATTAAAATATTTAGATTGTAAGAATCATGAGCGTTGTTTATACTTTTCTGGAAACCATCCAATACGTCATTCCGAGCTTGTCGAGGAATCTCAGCGCCGTATTTCGCGCTATAGAGCATTTTATAATGAGATCCCTCCAAGTCGAAGACTTGGTCGGGATGACAAAATAAAATTTCAGAATTATATATAACGCTGTTAATTCTTACATTTAAATAATTATGATTCTGTCGTCAGGCCATCAAACTCCGCTTCATTGGCTTCAGCCTCGGCTTTGGTGGCGCGGACAATTCCGTCTTTGTGGTGGGCCGGTGAATAAATCGTGTAGAGTTTTAAATCTTCCGAATCCGACACATTTATAATATTGTGTTCCGCCCCGGCCGGTACTACAATAACCGACCCGTCTGCCAATTCATACTCGTTCCCGTCTATTATACATTTTCCCTGCCCTTTTTCAAATCGGAAAAATTGGTCATTGTCCGGGTGGACTTCCATCCCGATTTCTTCGTTCGGTCGCAAACTCATCAATACCAGCTGACTGTGTTTTGAGGTGTATAGCACTTTGCGGAAATTTTCGTTTTCCAAAGTTTCTTTCTCTATATTGGCGTTAAATCCTTTCATATATTTATGATTACTTAATAAGTCTTTTTATTTTAGCATGTAAACAATTTTTTGCCAAAAAAAAAGGGGGGGGTTGACAAAAATTTGTTTTTGGATTATATTATTTAGTCGTCTGGAAGATGTAAACTTTAACACAACAAGGAAGGATAGATATGGCCGAAAAGACGAAGAAAGAAGTGTTGGTTTTGGCGGAGGATGGCTGGTGTACCTTTACCGTTGATATGGGGGAAACTGTAACGGTTCCCGTGAGCGAGTATATCGGGGATCTCCAGAATTCCCCCACTTTCCTACGTGAAGGCTGTGTCTACCTCAAGGCCAGCTTCTGTCGGGAGCTGAGGAACAGCTTCCATGAGACAGAGGCGGTGCGCGTCCTCAACTGTGTCCGTGTGAATGCCCGTCATTCTTGCGGATAAGGAGAATACGCACGACAAACGGCGGCAACCCATCAGGGGAGCCGCCGTCTTTTTTTTAAATAGAAAAACCGGGCAAATTATCTCGGTTTTTCGTATGTTATAACATATTTTCCACCAATTCTCTGGAAATTTGAGATGCGAGCGCCATCTAGACAATCATGGTCAACCCGGCAAAGGTGGTTGTGGTTGCCCGGCAACTCAATCAGTTCATGGCAACCGGTGCAGACTATCATTTTTACCAGTTTATCCTGGAAAGGACACCGGCTTTCGCACGGAATTGGCGAGTTTGTGTCCCAAAACAGAACACATCGTCTTTCCGGACACAGCAGATAGGTTGTATCGGTTCTCATCTCTGTTTTTTTCATTTTCCCCTCCTGTATTGCTCAAAATAATTTGCCCGATTATCTTTACCATAGCCGTTTTTAGGCGAAATGTCAATAAGGGCAGTTTTTACCTTGCGAGAGTTAGATGCTGTTTTTTCGTAACATAATCATTAATTATTTAAGAGTCATCAGTATTTCTATTTTATTTATTTCTCCAGATTTTACTTCAACCGGTTGCAGTTCGGGACTTTTTACATTTTTAGGAAAATTATTGTCATTGAAGAAAACAAAGTACTTGCCCGGTTTTACATTAAAAACCGCCAATCCGTTTTGGTCGGTTATAGCGACTCCGCCGGCGGGTGGCGCGCCGGGTTGATCGGCCAAATCCACCTCCACATTTTCTAAGGGCAGGCCATTGTCCATAATTAAAGTCACTTCCAATATGGCATCCCCTTTGATTCCCGGGTCAAGTTTTGTAAAGAGATTAAACCCCAGTTGATTTAGAGGAACAAAATTTCCTAAAACATAACCGATGATTAAACATATTGTGGCGGCGACGATTGATATTGTTTTTTTCATAGAAGTATATTAAATATTTATATAACAAGTATATTAAATATCTCAGGTTTAGGCAATTTTTTTGTGGGTGAACACGTGATTAGAAATTTTTACCCCCTATTCTTCAACTGATCCCGTATTTCCCGCAGGAGCAAGATTTCTTCGGTCGGTTCAACCGGTTTGTCTTCCTCTTTTTTCTTCATTCTGTTTAATTGTTTAATCACGATAAAAATCACGAACGCGACAATGATAAAATCAATTACCGTATTGATGAACAGACCGTAATTCAGGGTGATAGCCTCGCTTGTTTCCGTCGCTTTTTTCAGAGTGATGACAAATTTGGAAAAATTAATTCCGCCCAGTAAAAACCCGATGGGGGGCATAATCACGTCATTAACCAGCGAAGTGACTATTTTACCGAATCCGGCGCCGATAATTATACCAACCGCCATGTCCGTGACATTACCTTTGAGGGCAAACTCTTTGAATTCTTTAAACATAATTTTATATTTTAATTGAACTTGTGGTGAGTTTATGTAAATTCTTAACTAAATTTAGCTAAAAATAAACTTTATTTATGCCTGTCATTACGAGTCCCGACTCAAGTCGGGATGTAGTAATCTCGTTGTTTTGGGGATTGTAAGGGAACACTTATCCCCCGACTTAGTCGGGGGGCGATGGCCTAAAGGCCTCGCAATGACAGAGTAGAAGTTTAATATGAGTTAATTTTTAACGGGAAGTCCAACCGCCATCAACCGCCAATATTTGTCCGGTGATATAGTCCGCTTTGTCCGAAGCCAGAAATACCACGGCTTGGGCGATATCGTCGGGCGTGCCCATGCGTTTCCACGGGATAGACGCAACTGTCCCCTTTTTCATATCCTCGGTCATCGCGCCTGTCGCTCCCGGAGTTTCAATCGCTCCCGGCGCGACTGCATTCACATTGATTTTCTTTCCGGCCAGTTCCAACGCCAAGGCTCTCGTCATGCCGTTCACTCCGCCTTTGGACGCGCAATAATGAACCAACCCCTCAAAACCAACCAAAGACGCGATTGATGAGATACTGACTATTTTCCCGCCCGATTTCATTTCTTTCACCGCCGCCTGCGAGCACAAGAATATGCTTTTTAAGTTTACATCCAGCACTTTGTCCCAGTCCCCTTCTTTCATATCAACAAAAGGAACAAAAGGGAAAATCCCCGCGTTATTGACCAAGATATCCAGTTTGCCGAATTTTTTTACGGTTTTGGCGATTAAATTATCCACCGCTTTTTTTTGCGAGACATCGCAAGCGACCGCCAATGTTTTTACTCCCAGTTTTTCCACTTCGGCGGCAGCGGTTTCACAACCGGCTTGTTCAATATCGCTGATAACGACATTACACCCTTCTTTGGCCAGAGCCATAGCGATGCCCAGTCCGATGCCCTGCTTCGCGCCGGTCACGATTGCCACTTTGTCTTTTAGTTGCATATTTTTTTAAATTATTGAATTATTTGTTTATTGATAAATATCATGATCCCCAACGGAATGGAAGTATACTGTCTTTTTGTCTTTGGTCAATTCAAATATGATCCTGTATTTGTAGGCAATGGAGAAAGATAAAAATCCGGTAAGTTTACCGTTTAGTTTATGGGTTTTCAGTCTTGAATCAAAAGGGTCTTTACGAAATATTTTTTCCTGCTCTTCAGCCAATGTTTTAATATTTTTTGGCAATTTTTTATACTCCCTGGCGAATTTTGAACTATAAATAATGTCCATAAATTATTTTGGACTACCTTAAATCTTTTAATGATTTTAAGACGATTCCTCGGTTGTGGGCTATTTCCAACCGGCTTTCATTTAATTCAGCCAGAAGTTTGCCTTCTTGCCAGTCTCTTAATAGATGGCGGAAAAATTCGCTGGTGGAGGCGTAGTTACCCATTTTAACGGCTTTTTTAACGGTTTTGGCCATGGTGTCGGGTAAGGATATGTTTAGTACTTGACGCATATGATTAGATATAAATTGTAATACATTGTATTACAATAATAACATAAGATAAAAACCCTGTCAAACAATTTATATGACGGCTGGCGGTTCGGACGGCGGACTGTCCGTGTCTTTTTTTCTAAACCAGCCAACGAGAAATAAAATACCGATAAAGAAAGCGATTCCGGAAATCTGCATCGCCCAAGCCAAGTAATACCACTCAAAACCGGTTTTAATTACATTTGATAAAGTAAGCCCGGTGTACAAAAGCCCGGCGAGAATAAAAGCGATTCCGCCCACGATTTCCCGCTTCCACGATATCCATAAGATAATAGATAGTATGAATACAGGGATATTATGCATAAATAACGCCAATACCGTCCCCCAAAATCCATAATTTCCGTCAAAAACGTCCAACGAAAACAGCGCGAGAAATAATATAAAAACTATTGATAAGATTCTCGGCGTCCAATAAACGAATCTTTTGGCTTTTTGTTCCATAAAATTTTGTTATTTATTTAAAGACGGGCTAAAAATACCAGCAACCCGTGTAAAATCGCCAAAGTTATGGCAACAGCCGCCAAACGCGGGTGCCATTGGAAAGGGATTTTGGTGATACCTTTTTTATTCATAATGGAAACCGAAGCGGCAAACAAGAGAAAAATCAGCGTGAGAATGCCGAGGATTACTGTCAGCGGTTGGCCGAGGATTTGGTAATAAGCGATTGATTTGAGCATATTTTTTTGGTTAAAAATTAATATTTTATTGGGCTTGGGTTATCCGGTGTTTGATTTATTTTTTCTCAAAATCCTCTTCTTTTAAATTTGCTTGGCGTAAAATAGACCTAAAAGTGCCTGGGCGCACTTCATTACCATGGATTGGAATAATAACGGTAAGAACGGGATTTCCTTTTTTTCTATATTTGGCATGCGAACCTGTTTGTGAAACAAAAAAGAAGCCCTTGTTTTTAAGGACCTTTATAATTAACCGCAGGGGGTATGGTTTAGACATATTGAAGAGTAACCGAGGCGATGGCTGGTCTTTTTACTTCAGTTTTTTTAGGAAAAGGAATATCCTCAAAATACAAAGATAACGCGTCTTGAAGCATTGTGAGGGCTTCTTTTTTAGTTTTTCCATAACTGGAAACATCCACTTCCAAACATTGAGAAATGTAATATTTTCCCTCTTTCCACACTACTGATTTTAAATCTATTTTACGCATAAATTTATTTTTTTATGCTTAAATTATATAAAATTTTAAAAATTATGTCAAATTTGGATGAGCAAGCAAATAAAATTATTTTTTAAATTGCGCAACAGTATATCATTTAGCATATTTCCACTAGCTATGGTTATTCCATGATTTTACCATATTAGTGGTTTCAGTTGACTTGA
>Ga0208373_1005060_pt1 | contig 11268 bp, 14 predicted proteins | sample RifOxyC2_FD_184036 | JGI IMG/M metagenome (GOLD analysis project Ga0208373, IMG submission 184036) | Soil microbial communities from Rifle, Colorado - Rifle Oxygen_injection C2 (SPAdes) | ecosystem: Environmental > Terrestrial > Deep subsurface > Rock core/Sediment | place: Rifle, Colorado... | reverse complement strand
ATTCATTCACCGACGACTCGCCCTCAACTACCACTCCATCCACAGGCACTTTCTCTCCGGGTTTTATCAGCACCTTGTCGCCTTTAACCAGTTGGATTGTCTCAACTTCCACAAACTTTCCCTCAATCAATTTATTCGCTTTCGGCGGAATCAGCTTGGCCAACTCTTTTAAAGCGTTCGTTGTTCCCATTACCGCTTTCATCTCCATCCAGTGGCCAAATAAAAACACGGTTACCAGTGTGGAAATCTCCCACCAGAGGGACTCGCCCGGAAAAAGAAAAGTAGCCATCACGCTGAACAAGTAGCCCGACAGCACAGCCAGGCTTACTAGGGTCATCATCCCAAAGTTGCGGCTTTTAATTTCAAAAACAGCCGCGCTAAAAAAAGGCCGGCCTCCGAAAAGAGATACAAATGAGCCCAAGACAAAAAGGATAATATTTCTACCCGGAAAATCCACAGAATAACCAAACCATTTTTGGATATTAGGAGACAAAATCAAAATTAACAAAGTCACCGGCAGAGTTTGCCAAAAAAGCCTTCTGAAGTCATGTCCCATCTGCGCGTGGTGTGCCGTGTGATCCATTGTTTCTTTACCACCATCGTCATTGCGTGTTAGTCCGCCTTTGGCGGAAGCAAAACGTGGCAATCTCACACCGCCTCCCCTTGCTTCCCAGTCACCGTCATTGCGAGCGTACTCGCGTGGCAATCTCACACTCCCCGTCTCTCCGTCTTTCGTCTCTTGCTCTTTCTTCACCAAATTCATCCCGCACTTAACACACTTCCCCGGTTGATCACTGATCATCTCCGGGTGCATCGGGCAGACATATTTCATACAATCATCTTACCCCAATCACCGCCGCCCTATTTTTTCACAAACCAGTTATAGCAGTGGGCAAAGCACCAGCCGACCGCCCAGGCGAAAGCGGTGGAGGAGATAAGTCCGAGAAAGAATGATTCCCAGGTCAGGCTCCAGCCACCTAGTTTTTGTAGCTCAATCCCGTGGAACCAAGACTGGGCCACTGTAAAAGCGGCATCAGGGAAAAGCCCCACCAGTATCCTGCAAGCCACATAAACCCCGGCGGTGGTAAGCCCGGCCGCGTTGGCCGTTGCCAATTTGTCATGTTTCACTCATCATCACCCCCTCTCCTTATTTTTCTCTACTACGTTATGTAATAATACCAATATACATCTATCTTTTTCTTCGTTGCGCTAATCTCAACATATGGAAAAAAGTCATCTCCAAATTTCCGGCATGCACTGCGCCTCCTGCGCCGGGCTGATCGAGAGTCAGTTAAAAAAAGTACCCGGGGTTGCCGAGGCCAGGGTGAATTTTGCCGCGGAAAAAGCCATAGTTGTATATGACTCACGCAAAATCGGTATCGCCGACTTAGTCGCCGCAGTGGAAAAGGCAGGCTATCACGCCCACACCCAGGACTCCAAAGATACCCAAAGCCAAGCCCAGCGCCAGCTAAAAGAAATCAGTCACCTCTGGAAAAAATTCCTTATCAGTCTGGCCTTGTCTGTTCCCATGCTTTACTTCATGCTCTTTGACTTTCTTTATTTTCTTCCGGGCGCCAAGACACTACTCCCCTATATCGGCCTGATTTCGTTTCTTCTTTCAACTCCGGTGCAGTTTGTAATAGGAGCAGGCTTTTATAAGGGCGCCCTTTCCGCTTTCAAAATGAGGACTTTTAATATGGACAGCCTTATCGCCATCGGCACTTCGGTGGCCTATTTTTACAGCTTAGTTAATTTTGCCACCTATGTTTCCGACACTGGCTCCCTCATTGGGATTGGAGGTACAAAAATCCCCGACCTCTATTTCGAAACCGCGGCTTTTCTTATCACCTTTGTGATTTTAGGTAAATTCCTCGAGTCGAAAGCCAAAGGCCGCACCTCCGAGGCTATCAAACGCCTTCTGGGTCTCCAGGCAAAGACGGCGAGAGTGGTACGAAACAACCAGACTATCGACATCTCGGTAGATCAGGTATTAAAGGGTGACATTGTCGTCGTTAGGCCAGGTGAAAAAATTCCTGTCGATGGAGTTATTATCGATGGCTCGTCGGCTATCGACGAATCAATGCTTACCGGAGAAAGTTTGCCGGTTGATAAATATTCCGGCGATCACGTCATCGGCGGCACTATTAATAAGATGGGTAGTTTTCAGTTTAAGGCTGAAAAAGTCGGTAGTGACACTGCCCTGGCTCAAATTATCAGGCTGGTGGAGGACGCTCAAGGGTCGAAGGCCCCCATTCAGGCCATAGCCGACAGAATCTCCGCTTGGTTTGTCCCCGCGGTGATCATCATTGCCGTCGCCACCTTGATTATCTGGTTATCTCTTGGCGCCTCACTCTCTTTTTCTCTCATGGCCTTCACTGCGGTGATTGTCATCGCCTGCCCGTGCGCTTTGGGCCTGGCAACTCCTACTGCGATCATGGTTGGTACCGGCGCGGGTGCAGAACACGGCATTCTTATTAAAGGTGGTGAGCCGCTCGAAAGTGCTAGCAATATTGACACCGTTATTTTTGACAAAACCGGCACCATCACCAAAGGAAAACCTGAAGTTACCGATATTGAAAGCTTGGCCAAGCTAAGTGACAAAAGCATTTTGTGTCTGGCTTCCAGTCTGGAGAAACAATCCGAACACCCCTTGGCAGAGGCAATCTACCTTTACTCTCAAGAAGCGGGTGTTACGCTAAAGTCGGTAGGTAAATTCACTGCCCTGCCTGGTCAGGGAGTCAGAGGAATCATCGATCAGACAGAGTACTTCTTTGGCAACCGTCTACTGATTGAGTCTTTGCATCTTGGCACCAAAAATATCGAAACCAAGCTTGTTAGTTTGGAAAAACAGGGAAAAACAGTCATGCTTCTGTCAACTAGGAAGGAGATTCTTGGTTTGATCGCCGTCGCCGACACAATTAAAGTTACTTCAAAAGAAGCCATCGACATGCTCAAAAAAAGAGGTATTGATGTTTGGATGATCACCGGGGACAACCGGCGTACCGCTCAAGCTATCGCCGCCCAGGTTGGTATCACCAACGTGCTGTCTGAAGTCCTGCCTGGCGACAAGGCCGCAGAGGTGTTTATGCTTCAGCGTTTAGGGAAAAAAGTAGCCATGATAGGAGATGGTATTAACGATGCTCCGGCCCTGGCCACTGCCGATTTGGGCATTGCCATGGGCTCCGGCACCGATGTGGCTATGGAAGCAGGCGGCATAGTCATCATAAAAAACGACTTACGTGATGTTGTTCACGCTCTTGATCTGTCGCGGGAGACAGTCCAAAAAATCCGCCAGAATCTTTTCTTTGCCCTTTTTTATAACGTCGCCGGCATTCCCATTGCCGCCCGGGTTTTTAGCTCACTAGGCCTCATTCTCAGGCCTGAGCTGGCAGGTCTGGCCATGGCCCTAAGTTCTGTCTCTGTTGTCGGCAACTCCCTCTTGCTTCGCCGATACACTCCGGGAAAAACAAACTATTTGTCGCTAATCGCCCCGGTAATCATGATTGTCTTGTTTTCCTTTTTCTTTCTCGAGTTTGCCCGCTTCTCCTCCGGTGAAATGCGATGACACCTGCCTTTTTCTATACACGGTAAATCTCACCTCTGCCTCCCCAGGTTTCTGAAACTCACCAGGAATCTCTATTCGTTCATATCCTTCGGGCAATATTAAGTCATTTGTATCAACATCCAAATAATTGGTTATCAACACCAATAGTCCATTCTTCTCCATACTCCTGAGGATTTCTTCGAGATAGGTTTCTGTTACTGTCCGATCCAGGTTTGCAAACAGGATTAGCTGAAATGTTCCATCCCCAAAAGGTAAGGCGGAAAAATCAGCGACTATTTTATGGCCCATCCCCAGGATGGGGAAATAATCAATATCGTTTTCTTTGTACGATTCTAGACTTGTATGTACTACCCTGTCCTGTCCGAAAGCAATCCTAGGGATAGTGTCTGATCCGGATCCGGGATAAAGTATTCTCTTGGGGAAAAATTCTCTGTCAATCCATCTTAAAAAGAGATACTCTCGAGTCCGATAGTCTCTCTGAACCTCAGCTAGCCACTCAGCCATTTCAGGGTCCTCATCTACAATTGGGGCCACATCCTTAGCCACTTCTTTCTCGATTAACACCCTTACTCTCTCCAGCTCTCCATTCTCGCTTTCAACTGTCACTTCACAGCATAGACTTGGCTCATCCCTGTTCCTCTCGTCCCGCCATTGTGCGCCCACGAAGCAGGGTCGGAATCTATGATCGTGTATGTTCCGGCAGGTATTTCTATGTTTGGATAGACAGTCCAGTATGCATTTGGTACGCCTCCCTGTCCGGGATCACCTTTTGCATCCCACGGTCCGTACGTTTTCCCGTCGGCTGATTTTAGCCCGATTGTCCCAGACTGTGCGCCTCTGGCGCTGTTCCAGTGGTAATCCTGAATATGAGATATTATTTTCGGTTTAGCCAGGGTAAAAACAGTTGGCGACGTTGGTTGGCTCGCCACCCCGGCCGAGTTATAGTTGCTAAAAACTAGCTCTGTTTGCACTGCAGTAGTCGGTGTCATTGTCAGGAGTGGGGTGGGCGATGCCGTTACTGCGGCAGTCGGAAGACTTGGTGGAGTTTGGGTTACTTTACAACCAGTATTTCTGAAAAAATAACCGGCGAGAAAAGCGGCCAATAACAGTACCAAACCAAATACGATCATGATTATTTTCTTCATGCCTCCTATCATATATCCGTGGATGGTAAATAACAATTATTTGTACGTGTTTGCCACGGTTATTCATTTTCTGGCAATAAAAAACCTCAGTCTGTCTTTGCAAACTGAGGTTTCTGATTTAAAGACGAACACGGATGTAGCGTTGGCTGCCCCATTCTGTATTTTCTGGCGGATTCGCAAACACTATCCGTTCTCCGTATTGAGCAACTACTTTGTCAGCATAGCCCAAATCGGCCTTTGTGTCTCGGTCGAGGAATACATATCCCTTGGCACGCAGCGCGGTTTCAAGCGCTTCCATCATCATCCAGATATACCCTTTATGTTGATAATCTGGGTGTAAAGACGAGTTGCTGATATATGCCGCACCCAAAGCGTCTCTTCCCCGATAGTATATGTTTGAGCCATAAACCTCTTTCGCGTCAATGGCTGCGGTGTATCCAACCACCCTTTCACCATCAAGCAACAGAACAGCTGCCCCATCCATGCTGGTTAGTTCACGAGCGATGAATCTGGCCATAAAACCGCTGCCTCCAAAATTAAGCCTGTCCACTTCTTCTAGGGCACGTGCGGTTTCCCATAAATCCAAGTTGAGTCGAGAAAAAACACACGCAGTCACAGCCATACACTCCTCCTAGTTTCGCCATTAGTTTAAGGTGCCTCCCAATATTATAAGATAAGAACCCATTTTTGTAAACCCTTACTCTCCCGTTTCCCCAGCCACATCAAGAATACCTACCGGCAGATTGTCCTCACCCCCCAATCCAGCGTTTTCATCGCCTCCTAAAACTCAGTTGAAATCGCAAGTTCACCTATCTTTGCTGTTAGCTATTCTGTCTGCTTAATATTTACGTCGATTTTACTAGGTACGTTTATCTGAGGAGTGCCCAACTGCATATTTTTTATTGCCGGCAGTCCATATACCCAAAACAAGTATCCCAGAACCAGTAAGATAACTAGTCCGACTATCATTCCCAATCCTCCTCCAGAATCACCGGGGGGATTATTAATAATGGTCGTTGTTTTTTCGTTGCTATTTTTCGCCATATTTTTTTTAACTTAATAATCGAATCACCAACACAACCAATGCCACCACCAGCAAGAGGTGTATCAATCCACCACCGAGTTTAAAAGAAAAACCACCCAACCAAGAGATAATCAAAATCAAAAAAATAATATCCAAAATACTCATAGACTAACTCCTTTCGTGTATAAAAATATTTGTTAATAATGTTACATATAAAATATATCACAAAACTTCATCGCACAACATCCAGCCTCTTCTTGATATCTTTCCCTCACTCTCCTATTTCCCCAGCCACATCAACCCCCGATGGTTTTCCACCCACAAGCCTCAAGATGTTATGCTAGCTTATGGCCGATTTTTCCCAAACTCGCGAATTTACCGTTCCACCAGAAATGGTTGCGGAGATGCGGTATAGGGGTGAGGATGCGACCAAAATTAGAACAAGAAACACAATTGAACAGCTCTGTCACAAGACCGGAATGCTATATCAGGAGCTATTTGGTCAAAAACGCGAAATGAAAGCCCTCCAGCTTTTAATGGAAAAATATGGCGTCGCGTTTACCAACGAAAACGATAGAGGTAATCTCTTGTTAGAAATGGCCAATTTGAGATCAGACATTGCGGATGAAAACAGAAATTTAGACCAGGACGAGATTGACTTGTTAACCCTAGAATGGATGGCACAAAGATATATCTTTGTGCCAAATGATGAATCAGGAGTTGTGGATTGGTCGTTTAAAAGAAAAGTATTTCCACCATTAGATCAGGAAAAAAGGAAAGAAATAACAGAAGTTTTGAACTCGCAGAAAGATGATAATTTTCTGTATATTGGTGATCCTTTTGAATATATCAATCGGAAGATGGATAAAAAATCGACCTACACAGTTGAAAACTCCCCAGGTAATCAGGAAGCAATACAAAGCGTTCGGACCCTTCACCACGTTGTTGGGGACATAAATGAAAGATACGACCGTGTTCTTCAACCTTCATTAGAATGCGAAGATTGGTTGGGTCCCTACGATGAAGATGAAGAAAGCCCAGAATTTGATAAAAGGTGGTTTTATGACTTGGATAGTGAACTTTTTAGAGCCATTGAAGAAACCAAAAGAGCAAAATCCCCCGAAGAGATCAATGAGTCGATAGAAAAATGGCAGAAAGTGAAGGAGAGATTGACCGAGAGGAAGATACACTACAAGAAACAGGGAGTTGACGTAACAAGACCTCATGAAAATTATGATACTGACTTTGGCTTAGGTCCATTAGACGAATTGTCAAAACATGCGTCCAATATGGCGAATACGGCGCTTGAAGATTTAATGGTTCTAAGTGAAATTAAAGATATTATTCCCGGTCTTATATCAAAATACATCGAGCATATCGCCGATGCTCATTTGGAACCAAGTCCACATGCCGACGAAGGGCTTGTCAGGCAATATCGTGATCTGTGGAACGTCTTTATCGAATCAAAGGGCTTCAATCCGGAAACATATGATATTTATGATGAAAAATCAAGATTTGTTGATTTATTAATGGAATTCATTCAATCTCACGGATCTGGCATGATAGACTGCATTGATCCATATTTGTTCTATCAAATTAGATCAGAAGAGGAACATTTGCTAAGTCAGCGACTGCCATATAAAAACAAGGCCAAGAACGCCAAATTGGTTATCGCTACATATCCAGACACGAGCGATAAATTGCCAGCTGATTTCTTTGATAATATTCTTGCTTCGTGGTCTGTCACAGCCCATGCCATGCCACATATGTCCGAAAGTGAAATTGTGAACGTTTGGGATGAAACCATTAGGACATTACGGTCCGGGGGTATTGCCACTTTCTATCCTATTGGGCATTATGGCAACTCCCAGGAGGAGATAAAAGGCACATTAGAGAAGTTGAAGCAAAAAGGGCATAATTTCACCTATCGAATTTTCAAAGCATCTGATGAACGTTTTCTTGACAAGGATGATTTTGTTCTCGTCCTGGAAAAAGCTTGACAACCATGCCCCCGCGCCAGATACCTGCTTTGCAGGCACAAATAAGATGTAAAATTAACAGAAGATGAAACAGACCGCTTATGTCACAGGAAACTCTCTCAAATTTACTATAGCCCAAAAAGCTTTGGAAGGTACGGGAATTGATTTGGTTCAAGAGAAGTTTGAAACACCGGAAATCCAAAGTGAAAACGGAGAAGAGGTCGCTACCTTTTCAGCTAGATGGGCAAGCGAAAGACTAGGAAAACCAGTTATTGTTTCCGACTTCGGTATTTATATAGAAGCTTTAAATGGTTTTCCTGGACCATTTATCAAATACATTAATCATTGGCTGACTTCGGAAGACATACTAAAACTTATGGAAGGGAGGGAAAATAGAAAGATAGTTGGAAAAGATTATCTTGCTTATTGTGAACCAGGGAAAGAATCAGTCGTTTTTGTCAGTGAAAATTATGGAAAAATGGCTTACAAAACAGGAAAACCTCAATTCAGGAATTTTACTTTTGATCAGATCTTTATTCCTGAAGGCTTTGACAAAGTCCAATCAGAAATCCCGGAAGATCAAATGATTGAATACTGGAATAGTGGTAGAGTGTGGGAAAAATTCGCAAAATATCTGATAACTCAAAAATAATTAAACTATATGATTTTCAAGATTCAAACTGTTTCAAATGGATTGATCAAGACTGCATACGAAGCTGGAATGAAGCAATTAAATGATTTTTGGGGGATAAACTGGACGGAGAAAACACCAGATATATACATAGTAGATAGCCGGTCTGTTATTAACAAATTAAAAGGAAAGGAGACTGAGGGGTGGTTGGTTGGCTGGGCAGAGATAATTGATCTGCAAAAATACAATCTTTATCTTTTAGATCTAGACAGTCTCGAATCAGAATCAACTCACAAGAAAAACGAAGAAAAATATTCAGCTCTCGTTATACATGAGCTCTGTCATCTCTTTGTAGCTAAAATACAAAACAGATCAATGCCCGTAGGGCCGATGTGGTGGAATGAAGGGGTCTCTACATTCTTATCAGGTCAATATAAGTTCAAGAAACGCCCGGAAAGGCTTGAAGGTTTCATTGAAAGTAACAGACAAAATCCCACTCCGGCTTACGAAGTTGGTGGTTTTGTGATTGAGCTGTTGGTTAATAAATTTGGCAAAGAAAAACTAATTGAAATGGTGAAGTATTTAGGAAACTCCACCCCAGAAACCACTTTTAAGGAGGATTTTTTAGCAGTATACGGATTTGAATTATCTTATGAGAAAATTAACGAACTCTATGGAATTCACTAATATTTCCGAAGCCGAAGGTTTTTTCATACTGAAGAAAGTCACCAATATTCCGATGGTAGCCCGAGTTTTGCCTGACATGGGCTTAAGACTAATCATCGGGAACGTGAAGGATGTGAAAATCACAGAACGAAATGGTTTTGTGCATTATGAACCGAAAGGGGATCATACAATCGCAATCGATAATGGCTGGACTCTATTCGGGGACAAACACGAACATCACAACACCGAGCTTTTAGCATTAAAAGATGAAGAAAATATTGAAAAGATTCTTCTAAATTCTAAAATAATTGGAATCAACTTTGTAAAAAAATTCAAAGTCATATCATTTGTTTTTGACATTGGACTCGAAATAAGCATTACGAATCCTGGCGATGATGGTCTGTATTTCAAGTATTATTCCAATTCTGATTTATCTGAAAACAGAATAATTGGACTCAATAAAGACTTTAATTTTGTCGCAATAACGAGGGAAGACACATTAATTGCATGAAAATATTGAATAATCTACTTTCGGTCAAACCCTTTCAAGAAACGCTTCATGGCAGTTTTTGTGGCCCAGCCGTCATCAAGATGGTTTTGGATTTCTATGGAATAGATAAGTCTGAAGCTGAAGTGGCTATTCTCTCTAATAAAGACGATGATCTGGGTATCGGCGACGAGGATATTAAAAGGACTCTAGAAGGAGAAGGGCTCAAGGTTGAAATTAAGAATTTTGCCTCATTTGAAGATATTCAGACCGCCTTGGATAAAGAAGTTCCCGTAATTGTAAACTGGATGACCAGAGGCAGGGCTGATTATGATGAAGATGATCTGGTAGACGGGCATTACTCTGTTGTTGTTGGCTTAGACGAGGAAAATATCTATCTTCAAGACCCGGAAGTCGGGAGATTAAGAAAGCTTCTCAAAAAAGATTTTATTAGAGTTTGGTTCGATTTTACTTCAGACCACATCGAAAAGTGGGAGGATATGGTCATTAGGCAGATGATTGCGGTGTATAAATGATGGAACAAAATTAAGTAATTAAACTTTTCAAAAGAAATTTTTTTGGTAATCGCTTTAACCAGCTCTGATTTTCATAATCAGTTTATATCACTCCCACATATTCTCCTTGTGACGGAAAATCTTTTTTGTATTCCTCGGCTATTCTTTTAGCTAAGAGCTGAGGAAAGATATTTTCAGGCAAATTATTTAGATCTAGCCAAGTCGTCCAAAGTGAACCATCAGAATGTTCTGGATCGATTTTCCCTTCTAGTTCTTCAAACTTGTTTACATTTCCCAGAATAAATAACTCAAGATTTTGTTTATCGTTTTTATCTTTCTCAATATATTCCCTGATATAAAGAAGCTTTTTAAATTCAAACTCAACGTCGTTCCCCAGTTCCTCTTTGATTTCTCTTTGACACCCTTCGATGACATTCTCTCCCACTTCCATATGTCCACCAGGGAAAAAGAAATGATTAGAGGTCTTTATATATGTAGCCAGTAGTTTGTCATTGTGAATAATCACACACCTTAACCGGATATGTATTTTTTTGCTTTCTTCTTCATGTCTATCGCTCATGTCTGTATTATACTCAACCCATGCTCATATATTTAATCCGTCATGGTAAAACAGATTCTTTTCTGGAAAATAAACGACAGTCGCCTCAAACTCCTTTAGGTGAATACGGCAAAAAACAAGCCCGAGCAGTTGCAGAAAAAATTGGAAATCAAAAGATCGATCATCTCTATTCTAGCGATTGGCCCAGAGCCCACCAAACTGCCCAGGCGATTTCTGAAATCACAGGCATACCAATCAAAATACACCCTCTTGTTCACGAAATGGAAAAATCTAAGGTACTGGATAATGTGGATGATGAAAGTGAAGTAAATTTGCGATACCTTGATGAAATACAACGAAATAGATTTAATTTTGACTGGAAGTTTAACAATGACGGTGAGTCATTAAATGAAACTATTGATAGAGCCAAAAAAGTTATTAACTTTCTGATCCAAAATCATCCTCTAGATACCGTTGCTATTATCACCCACGGTACTTTTTCAATGGTATTAATATCTCTAATCTTATTAGATACAGATTTTGATAAAGAATCCTTTAGGAGGGTCTTTATGAGCCTGAGGATTCATAATACAGGGGTAAGTAGCTTCAGATACAACCCGGAGACAAACCAATGGTTAATGGTATGCTTTAACGACCATAGTCACCTGGAAACTTTAAGAAGTTAACCAACTCTCAC
>Ga0208373_1005058_pt1 | contig 11273 bp, 12 predicted proteins | sample RifOxyC2_FD_184036 | JGI IMG/M metagenome (GOLD analysis project Ga0208373, IMG submission 184036) | Soil microbial communities from Rifle, Colorado - Rifle Oxygen_injection C2 (SPAdes) | ecosystem: Environmental > Terrestrial > Deep subsurface > Rock core/Sediment | place: Rifle, Colorado... | reverse complement strand
TCGCTAATAGAGCGGCATCCTTGATGCATTGCGGCGTGTCGAAATCGGGCTCCCCCACTTCGAGGTGGATGATATCCTTGCCGTCACGCTCCATCTCCTGGGCGGCTTCGAGGACATCCATGACGATGAAGGGAGGAATCTCCGCGGCTCTTTTTGCAAACATTGACGGCACCTGGTTCGTACTTGGCTTGAAGGGTCGCTCTTCTTTTCTTATATGATCGATTGCCGGGGCGCCATGAGCCGATGGCAGAGCGATCAATGCATCACGGGGGGCACTCGGCGCAGAACGAACGGAAGACCTCCGTCGAAAGGTAGCGGTCGCCTCGATCGGGGAAGATGACCACGACGGTCGAGCCGCGCGGCATCTCTGTGGCGGTCTTCATGGCGCCGCACATGGCGGCTCCCGAGCTGATGCCGCAGAACAGCCCTTCACGGATCGAAAGGTCCCGCGTGGTCATGAAGGCGTCTTCATCGGAGCAGGTGAGAGTAGCGTCCAGCCGTCCGGGATCGTAAATCTTCGGGACAATCGCCTCCTGCATGTTCTTCAGACCCTGGATGCGGTGGTCCAGCGTGGGTTCGATGCCGATAATCCTGACCGACGGCTTTTTCTCCTTAAGAAACATGGAGCAACCCATCAGGGTGCCTGTCGTACCCATCCCGGCGACAAAGGCATCGACCTCGCCGTTTGTCTGCTGCAGGATCTCCGGTCCGGTCGTATGGTAATGGGAAAGAGTGTTCTGGGGATTGTCGAACTGATTGGGCATGAAGTACCCATCGCCTTCATGTTCCATGATGTGGTGCGCGCGCCGAATGGCGCCGTCGGTACGGTCGCTTCCGGGGGTCAGCTCCAGTTCCGCCCCGAGCGCCTGTAAAACACTCCGCCTCTCCGCGCTCACACACGCGGGCATGGTGAGCTTGATTTTATACCCCATCGCCGCCGCCACCATAGCCATCCCTATGCCCGTGTTGCCGGAAGTGGGCTCGAGGATCGTTTTGCCCGGAACGAGCTTCCCCGAAGCCACGGCCTCTTTGAGCATGAAATAAGCAGGGCGATCCTTGACGGAACCGCCCGGATTGGAACCTTCAAGCTTGGCCATGATCCGCACCCCGGTCTTTGCGGAGTCCCATAGATTGACGATCTCCACCAAAGGGGTGTTTCCGATGGCATCCAACACGCTCATGATCTTTCTCCTTTACCCCCCGGGGAATAGGATATTCCCATATGATATCGTTTTTTATGTGTGGTGAGGGTAAGAAAAGCGGACCGTGATGTCAAGGAGATTTTGTGGCCAACCCGATACACGCCTTCCATAATCACCGATACCGCACCCATTTTTGTGGTCAAAATTCAATTGACACACAAAATTCTTATTCATATACTCACCACCGTGAAAAAGGAAATTCTACCAAACCTTATGAAATCACCACAACAAATGTCCGTATCAGCGGAAAAGTGATCTGGTACGCCAGGGAGATGGAGAGATAAATCAGTTTTTTATGAACGGGAGAATCACGAGTGGAGGTATAAAGGCATGGAAGACTATGCAGGATTGAAAATGCCCGACGATATTCTAAATGCCGCTTTGATCCAGGAGAAGAAAGCGCATGACTTCTACACTAACATGTCAGCACGTTGTCAGATCGATTTCGTCAGAGAGTTAATCGAGAAACTCAAGGATGAGGAGTACAAACATATCCAGTTGATTGAAGGCATGCTGGTTCAACTCAGGTTAGGGTAAAAGTGTAGTTCGTGGCTTGATGCCGGACAACTGTGGTGTGATCGGGGATTCGTAATCTGAAGGAGGAATCATGTATCCAAAAATATCGGTGAATCTCGGGAATCTCGTCCTCTCTCTCTCGGACGCTCTGGATCTGGCATTTTCTTCGCTTGCCATGCACCAGCAGCGCACGGCTTTCATCGCCTGGGAGTTGGCAAAACGGGCAAAGCTGGAGGAAAAAAGGATTGAGAACGTTTTCATCGCCGGTTTGCTTCACGACATCGGAGCATTATCGATCGAAGAGAAGAAAACCCTTCACGATAATGAGACTTCGGAGGTGGAACAGCATTGTATCCGAGGAATGAATCTCTTCAAGTCCAATCCCTGGTTTGCGCCATGCGCAGATCTGGTGCGATGCCATCACCGGGGTTGGACCACGTGGGAAGAACCGCGAGACACTCCCAAAGTGTTCGACTCTCAAATCCTTTTTCTCGCGGATTACCTGGAACGGCAGGTTGATCGAAAAACATATATTTTGCACCAGGACGAGGCGCTCTGCAGCCGACTGAAGGAACTCGCGGGTAAACAGATCAACAGCGACATTGTCGATTTGTTCCTTGAATTGTCTATCCGGGAGGAATTCTGGCTGGACTTGACGTCACCTCGCCTTTATTCATTGCTTCTGCATCACGGTCCCTTTCAGACAATCGAAGTCGATATCAACAACATTGCAATCTTCGCCAAACTGCTCAGCATGATTGTCGATTTTAAATCACCCTTTACCGCTACCCATTCCTCGGGCGTAGCCCAGTGTTCCATGCTCCTCGCCGAGATGGTAGGTATGTCTGAATCCGAGGTGAAGCTGATGGAAATAGCGGGACTGCTCCATGATCTGGGCAAGCTTGTCGTCCCTAACTTGATCCTGGAAAAACCTGCGGGATTGACGCAAACGGAAATGGCCGTGATTAAACAGCATACCTACTACACCTTTTCCATCCTCACCACCGTCGCAGGACTTCAGATGATTGCCGAGTGGGGCGCCTATCACCACGAGAGGCTGGACGGCAAGGGATATCCTTTTAAACGTGAGGGCCATGAAATGAACCTTGGGGCGCGGATTATGGCCGTTTCCGACATTTTTACGGCGCTGGCAGAAGATCGTCCTTATCGCAAGGGCATGGGGGCAGAGCGCATTAAAACGATCCTTCAAGGGCAGGCTTCTCATGGTATCCAGGATCCGCGCATTATCAAGCTCTTGTTGGAGAACATTGAAGAGGTGCGCAAGGCTGTAACAGAAAGGCAGGAGCAGGCTCGGCAATACTATAACACTGAGGTTGAAAAGTCAGAATAATTCCGGGGATGCCATATTGAAATCCGATCAGAAAGTGGTTTTGTGTGTTGAGAGGATTTTGGCCACAAAAATGGTTGCTGTATCGGTGTTTGTCGTCGGACATGAATTGTGTTTATTACCAGTTACAATCAGGTGCCTTCGAGTCTATAACCTTTTTCCCGAAATAATCTCAGGCAGGCATCTGCAACGACCCTGTCGTAAAAGATATCTCTGTTCTTCTCGATTTCATTCAGAGCTGCATTCATGCCCAGGCCGGGACGATAGGGCCTGTGTGAGGCCATGGCCTCCACCACGTCGGCAACAGTGAGAATGCGTGCCTCTATGAGAATTTCTTCCCCCTTCAGATTTCTTGAATAACCCGAGCCATCCATCCGCTCATGGTGCTGGTGGACAATTTCCGCCAGAGGCCAGGGAGACTCTACATCCTTCAGCATTTCGAATCCTTTGCGGGCATGCTCCTTAACCCAAGTTCATGGTTTTCGTGTCGAATTTGGGGTAAATGTACCATTTTCTGAAAGACAGATCCAATGATATTAATGAGTTATACTTTTCTTCTACAGCAAGATGTGAAGTCAGCTTTGTAACTCCTTATAATGATTAGATCGCTCTTTAAAAAATCCGGAAATTCTCAAAAACGCGGTGCCACAGAATATGTTGATAAGCATTGACATCTGGTAGTTATTCTCCTATATATGGGGTGACTAATTCAGGAGGCGTCCCATGTTTGCGAGAGTAAAAAAATCCGGTCTGTATGAGTACCTCCAGATCGTCCAGAACCGACGGGAAGGCGCCAAGACCATCCAACGTGTCGTCGCCACCATCGGCCGGATGGATCAAATCCAACAGAAGGGCGAGATCGAGAACCTGGTACGCTCCCTTTCCCGGTTTTCCGAAAAGGTTCTTCTGATCTTGTCCGGGAAGAGCGACGTCCGGGCGGATGCCAAGAAGATCGGTCCCGTGCTGATCTGCGAGCGACTTTGGAAAGAACTTGAGATCGGCAAGATCATTGGCCGCCTTCTGGCAGAGCGAAAGTTTGGCTTCGACGTGGAGAGAGCGATTTTCCTTACGGTTCTGCATCGGCTCTTCGTTTCCGGTTCGGATCGGTCGTGTGATCGATGGCATCGGGATTACGTGATCGATGGTGTGGACGCCTTGTCGCTGCATCATCTCTACCGGGCGATGGCCTTTTTAGGAGAGGAGCTCGGAGATCAGAAGGATTGCACCCCCTTCGCTCCGCGCTGCACAAAGGACATAATCGAAGAGGATCTTTTCTTGGCGCAACGTGATCTTTTCAGCGGTTTGGATTGCGTCTTCTTCGACACGACCTCCATCTATTTTGAGGGAGAAGGAGGAGCAACCATCGGCGAGCTGGGGCATAACAAGGATCACCGTTCCGACCTCCATCAGATGGTGGTGGGGGTGATTTTGGACGATCACGGTCAGCCGGTCTGCTGTGAGATGTGGCCCGGGAACACGACGGATGTGACGACGCTCGTCCCGGTGATAAAGAGACTGCAAAACCGGTTTGCCATCGGACGGATCTGCATCGTTTCGGATCGGGGGATGATCAGCGCCGAGACGATGGATTACCTGGAAACGGAGGATATCTCTTACATCCTAGGTGCCCGGATGAGACGTAGCAAAGAGGTGAAGGAAGAGGTTCTCTCCCGTGCCGGCCGTTATCGGGAGGTTCACCCGGAGGGTATCTCCGCCAAAGATCCTTCTCCCCTGAAGGTCAAGGAAGTGATCGTGGATGAGAACCGCTATATCGTGTGCCTCAATGAGAAGCAGGCTCGCAAGGATGCCGCGGACCGGCAGGCGATCATCGATTCCCTCCAGGAGAAGCTCAAAAGTAATCCGAAGTCCCTCGTGGGGAACAAGGGCTACCGGAAGTACCTGAAGCTGGATCGCGACACCGTTTCCGTCAATCAGGAGAGAATAGAAGAGGAGGCGCGGTACGACGGCAAGTGGGTTCTCAAAACGAATACCACACTGACGGCAGAGCAGGCGGCCCTCAAGTACAAGGAGCTCTGGCAGGTCGAGCAGGTCTTCCGGGACATGAAGTCGGTTCTGGACACCCGACCCATCTTCCATAAGCTGGATGAAACCATCCGGGGTCACGTTTTTTGCAGCTTCCTGGCCCTGGTCGTCCGGAAGGAGTTAGATCGGAGACTGGCTAAAGCCGGCCACTGTTTTGAGTGGGCCGACATCAAACAGGACCTCAAGGCTCTTCAAGAGATCACGATTGAAGACAGGGGCAAGACGCTCACCATAAGGAGCGAATGCCTCGGGACCTGCGGGAAGATTTTCCAGGCGGTCGGGGTGGCCATCCCGTCAACGATCCGGGAGGTGGCGTGATGCAAAACATGTTGTCAAAGAGCAATCTGTGGTGCCAAGAACTTTTTCAAGGCACCTATCTATCTAAAATGGTGGAACTATTTTTTAGCAACTGTAGAAGATCAGCCAAGGTCCAGGATACCGGGATCACCCCCTCCGTACTTATGGAGGCATAGGTCGGCTTGAAGCCGACGACGCCGTTGTACGCGGCCGGCCGAAGCACCGATCCCCCTGTCTGCGTGCCCAGCGCCGCCAGACACATCCGGTCCGCCACGGCCGCTCCGGACCCGCTGCTCGAACCTCCGGGGGTGTGTCCGGTGTTCCAGGGGTTGCAAGTCACGGCGGGGTCGTTGTTGGCGAAGGCGGTCGTCTCCGTCTTTCCCAGGATGACAGCGCCTGCGTCTATGTTGCCGATCCCGATAAGTGGTTCCCGAGGAGCATGCCGCCGTCGATGACGATCTCCGTCCCGGTCGTGTAGCTCGAGGCGGCCGATGCCAGGAACAGCGCGGCGCCGGCAATCTCGTCGGGCTGGCCCATGCGGCCCGTCGGCAGGATCCTCTCCAGGGCCGCCTTCGCCTTTTTGGCCTCCTCGGGCGCGAGATGTGCCCAGTGCGAATTCATCATCTTGGTATCGATCGGTCCGGGGGCGATGGTGTTTACCTGGATGTTGAACGGGGCCAGCTCGGTCGCGAACGCCCTCGTGATCATACGGACGCCGGCCTTGGAGATGGAATACACGCTGACGAAGGGCTCGGGATTGAAGCCGTCGACCGAGGCGATGTTGATGATCTTCCCGCTGCCCTGGGCCTTCATGATCTTTGCTATAGCCTGGCTCGTGAAATAGACCCCCTTGAGGTTCACGTTCATGACCGTGTCCCAGAGGCGCTCGTCCGAATCGAGGACGGTGCCCATCGCGGGGCTGGTCCCGGCGTTGTTCACCAGGATGTCGATCCGGCCGAACCTTTCCAGCACCGTACTTACCATCCTCTGTATCTCGTCCATCCTGCCGAGGTGGGCCGGGAGGGCAAACGCCTTGCCGCCGAAGGCCTCGATCATCGAGGCGGTTGCCTCAAGGTCCTGAGCCTTACGGCTGGTGACGACCACCTGTGCCCCGGCCTTTGCGAAGCCGCACGCTATCGCCTGGCCGATCCCGCGGCCGCCGCCGGTAACGACGGCCACTTTTCCGCTCAGTGAAAATTGGGATACATCAAACATGGTTTCACTCTCCTCTCCTCGCATCCGATATGGGGTCTTGAAACTGGAAATATACAATCATCTTGACACGCCCCGGTCATCATCCTACATTAGGCTGGCGAAAACACGTCCTTTAAGGAGGGATCCATGCCATACGCCATTACCGATGACGGAGTGAAGCTCTACTTCGAGGAAACCGGGTCGGGGAAGCCGGTGATCTTCGTACACGAATTCGCCGGCGACCACCGAAGCTGGGAGCCGCAAATCAGGCATTTTGCGCGGACGTATCGCTCGATCACCTTTGACGCCCGGGGCTATCCGCCCTCCGATGTGCCGGAGGCGGTATCCGCCTATTCCCAGAGCAGGGCCGCCGACGACATCGCCGCGGTGCTCGACCATCTCGACATCGCCCGGGCACACGTCGTCGGCCTGTCGATGGGGGGATTCGCCGCCCTGCACTTCGGATTCCGCCATCCGGCGCGCGCCCTGTCGCTCACCGTTGGCGGCTGCGGCTACGGTTCCGAGCCGTCGCAGCGCGATCGCTTTCGCGCCGAGGCGGAGACGATAGCGGCCCTTATCACAAGCGAGGGGATGGCCGCCTTCGCCGAAAAATATGCCTATGGCCCCAGCCGCGTGCAGTTCGAGAACAAGGATCCACGCGGATTTGCCGAATTCAAGCGCCTGCTTGCCGACCATTCCGCTATCGGCGCGGCCAACACCCAGCTGGGTTGCCAGCGCGAACGGCCTTCGCTGTACGCCCTGCTGGATCAGATGCGGGCGCTGACCGTGCCGACGCTGATCCTGACGGGCGACGAAGATTGGCCCTGCCTGACGCCGGGAATCCTGATGAAGCAGAATATCCCGACGGCCGCGCTGGCCGTCATGCCGAACTGCGGACACGCCGTCAACCTGGAGGATCCGGACGGGTTTAACGCGATCGTCGGCAACTTCCTGGCGCAGGCGGACAGCGGCCGTTGGCCCCACCGCGACCCCCGCGCGGTGACGGCGTCGCTCACCGGCATGCGCTGAGAGGAAATTAGGGACGGAGCCCCTATTTTCCTGCAAGAAAATAGGGGCTCCGTCCCTAATTTCCCTAATCCGGCCTGGGGAGGAGCCCGGCGGCTTTGACGATCTCCGGCACCTTCGCCTCCCATTCGATCGCCATGATATGGATGCCGCGCACCCCCGGAATCTCGCGCAGTTGCTGAATCTGCTCCACGCAGATCCTGATCCCCTCTTCGGCCTGCTTTTCCTTCGGCACCCCCTTCATCCTCTCGATCATCGCATCGGGGACATCCATTCCGGGAACATTCTTCTTCATGTAATTGGCCATCCCGGCGGTCTTAAAGGGCGTCACGCCCGCCAGGACCGCGCACTTTTCATGAAACCCCCGCTCGCATACCATCTCCATCCAGCGGCTGAACCGCTCCATGTTATAGATGCACTGCGTCTGGATAAACTCGCAGCCCGCCCGCATCTTCTTGCCCAGCCTGGCCGCCCTGATCTCGAAGGGATCCGCAAAGGGGTTCTCCGCCGCCCCCACAAACAGCGCGGGTTTTCCTTTTATCTCCTCCCCCCCCAGGAATTTCCCCTCGTCGCGCATCCGGCACACCGTCTGGATCAACTGAATCGAGTCGATGTCATACACGTTCTTCCCCTGCGGATGGTCGCCGAACTTCTGATGATCGCCGGACAGGCACAGAACATTGTTGATCCCCAGGGCCGCCGCCCCCAGGATGTCGCTCTGCAATGCGATCCGGTTCCGGTCGCGACATACCATCTGCAGGATGGGTTCCAATCCCATCCCCTTCAAAATGGCGCTGGCGGCAAGAGAGGACATCCTGACCACCGCGGTCTGATTATCCGTCACGTTTACCCCATCAACAAAACCTCGCAGCAGCTCGCCTTTCTTTTGGATGACCTCGGGATCGGACCCGCGCGGAGGACCGCACTCCGAAGTAACGACAAATCCTCCGTTCGCCAGTATCTTCTCTATCTTGGAATTTGTCTTCACAGTTTCAAGTCCTCCCTCACCCTTTTGCGCGGTCCGCCTTCACGACCGGTGCGCCAATCCTTTACCGGCAGGATCTCCTCGTAACGCTCCATCTGACCGGATTCCTTTAGCCGGTCGACGATCAACTGCCAGGCGCAATCGATCTCCTTGTCGATCTCGCACTTCCCTTCCGATGAACCGCCGCAGGGACCGTTCAACAGGCTCTTCGAACAGCGCGCAATCGGGCAGACCCCCGCCGTCATATCCAAAATGCAGGAGCCGCATCCCTGACAGCGTTCGCTCCATACGCCCTGCTCGATGGTCACCCCGAGAAAGGTCGTATTCACGGCGGGCAGGACCAGCTTCGTTTTATACGCCTCCGCGACATACTGAACGCCGGCGCCGCAGGCCATAGATAAAATGACATCGTATTCATCCGCAAACCCTTTGATCTGATCGATATACTCAAAGTCGCACTGGCGTTCCAGCGTGTGCTCCCGGATTTCGAAGGTCTCCCCTTCCTTCTTCCAGTACAGGCGCAGCTCCGCACTTAGAACGCCCACTTCGCGCTCCCCCCCGACGCCGCAAACGGTCACGCACTCGTTGCACCCCAGCACCAGTACCCGCCGCCGGGACCCTAGCTTCTCGAGTATCTCTTTAAAATCCTTGCGATCCCCTACTATCATGACAGAATCTCCCCAAAATCTCCCTTATTTCCTTACGGGCGACGGCCCCAGCAGCCGGATCCGCTCGGTCATCTCCCGCGCAAATTGGGCGAAACGCTGACCCTGGGAGGCGCTCATGTTGAACATCTCCACCCGCCCGCCGCCCAAACCCACCTCTTCCAGCAGGCCTTTCACATAGTCGACCCGCCGCCTCGCCCGCAGATTGCCGCGCAGGAAGTGACACTCGCCCTCCATGCATCCGGCCACGTACACCCCGTCCGCACCGCTCTCAAAGGTGCGCAGAATCAGCAGAACATCCACCCGGCCCGTGCAGGGAAGCTTGACCACTTTCACATTGCTGGGATAACTCAACCTCATCGAACCTGCCAGGTCCGCAGCGCTGTATGCTCAATGCTCACAGCAAAATGCGACTATCTCCGGTTCAAAACCATTGGCTGGCGTATCTGACATACCCTTTTCCCCTTCCCCCTTTATCCCTCCACCAGCGCCCCTACCTTCGCCTCCAACTGGCTGGTGCGAAAATGCATCAGATCGATCGCCCGGGCGGGACACTCCGCCGCACAGGTGCCGCATCCCTTGCACTGGATGATGTCTATTTCCGCTTCGCCGCGCACATTAACCACCGGAACATCATAGGGACATACGCGAACACAGGTCAGGCAGGCGGCGCAACGCTCCCCATCCACAACGGCCACGACGCCCCCCACCATGAGATTGTCCTTGGAGAGGATCGTGCAGGCCCTCGCCGCTGCGGCATAGGCCTGAGAAATGCTTTCCGCGATCAATTTCGGCGCATGGGCGGATCCCGCGACATAGATTCCATCGGAGGCGAAGTCCACTGGGCGAAGCTTCATGTGCGCCTCAAGGAAAAAACCCTCGGCGGTCCGCGGCACCTTCAGCAAATTGGCCAGCTCCTTGTTTTCCCGCGGGATCGACGCCGATGAAAGAACGACGAGATCCGGCTTCAGCGTCGTCCGCTCCTTCACGATTTTATCCTCGAAGGAGACCACGAGGGCTTCTCCCTCCTTTTTGATCTCGGGGCCCGCTTCGGGATCGTACCGATCGAAGACGATCCCCTCCCTGCGGGCCTGCGAGTAGTATGCCTCCAAAAAACCGTAAGTGCGGATGTCGCGGTAAAGGATCCGGATGTTCATCGCGGGATTTCGCTTTTTCAGTTTCAGGGCGTTTTTTACCGCCGTGGCGCAGCAGGTGCGGCTGCACGAAGGGTGCTTCTCGTTCCTCGATCCCACGCACTGGATCATCACCACCTCTTGCAGCCCGATCGGATCCCCCCCCGTTTGATCGAGACGGTCTTCCAGCTCCAATTGGGTGATCACACGCGGGTCCTCGCCGTAGAGATAACCCTCCGGCTTCTCCTCCTGGGCGCCCGTGGCCAGTATGGTGATTCCGTGTTGGATCTCCTGATCGACCCCGGTCGACGCCGTCCTGACACCGGAGGTAAAGTTTCCCCTCACACCGCTGAAATCAACGACCTGGGAGTCGAGCAGGACATGGATCGCGGAATGCTCCGAAACCCTGGCGATCAGGTCCCGAAGAAAGGCATTCACATCCCCTCCATCGATGGTGTGACGGAGACGCAGGAGGTTTCCTCCCAGACGATCTTCTTTTTCGACAAGAAAAACCTCGAACTCCTGCTCGGCGAGGCAGAGCGCCGCGGTCATGCCGGCCACGCCTCCGCCGACGACGAGGCCGCGCTGCACGACGGGCACCGGGGTTTCTCCCAACGGGGAATTCAAGCGGGCATTGGCCACGGCCATACGGACGAGCTGCTTCGCCTTCGCTGTGGCTTCCGGCTTCTGACGCATGTGCACCCAGGAACACTGGTCGCGGATATTGGCCATCTCGAAGAGAAATTTGTTCACCCCCGCTTCCCTGATCGTCTCGCGGAACATGGGCTCGTGCGTCCGGGGAGAGCACGACGCCACGATCACCCGGTTCAGGCCGTGTTCCTTAACGGCTTTTTTAATCTTTTC
>Ga0208373_1005057_pt1 | contig 11273 bp, 9 predicted proteins | sample RifOxyC2_FD_184036 | JGI IMG/M metagenome (GOLD analysis project Ga0208373, IMG submission 184036) | Soil microbial communities from Rifle, Colorado - Rifle Oxygen_injection C2 (SPAdes) | ecosystem: Environmental > Terrestrial > Deep subsurface > Rock core/Sediment | place: Rifle, Colorado... | reverse complement strand
AATGATTTCGGGAGTCAGAAAATATTGACCAGATTTACACAGGAGAATATTTTTAATAAGTTTTACCCTTTCACTCCCAGAAATATGTTCAGATTCGATCTAAATACGTTTTTGCGGGTTAATCCTTTGTATTATTTAACCGGAATAATTGCCGGACATACAGCTGCCTATTTTTCGCCAGCTAACTATTCAGTAAATTTTTATCATTGGATAAAGAATTCGGTAATGTATGTACCGGAGTTTAATATGCTGGGGTTTTGGAATTCGATTCTTTTGGTACCCGGTATATATATTTTATTGAAAAATTTTAGAAATACTAAGTATAGATTAGTATTTTATTGGGTGGTGGCAGCCCTGACGCCTTCGGCAGTTACCTGGAATTGGTTTCATACATTAAGATCAGCAAACTTGATTCCGGCGATTGAGATTATATCTATTTTGCCAATTATTTATTTAATAAAATTGAATTATTCTAAGAAAAGATTAACGGTAATGCTTGGGTTATTGGTTTTGTTTGGGTGGCAGAGTATTTTTGTAATAAACAATGAATTGGTATATGCCAACTATGAAAATCAAGGAGAATATCAACCCGGTGGTTTTAAGGAAGGCTCACCGATTATAAGCAGCCTGATTGACAAATATCAAAAGATTATTGTTGATACTCCACACGCCCAAGGGTATATATTCTTTCTTTTTTATCAAAAGATGGATCCTAAAATTATTCAGTCAATAGCTAAAAATAGAACGTATGGAATGGATAATGGTAATAGCGAAATAAAATTTGGAAAATATGAATTTAGAAAAATTGATTGGCCAAAAGACAGAGACTTGAGTAATACTATTTTATGGATGCCGGCAACTACCCCCCAGGAAGCGATTGATAACAGACCGGGTGCCAAGGCGATATTTTTGAAGGGTCCGACAATAAAATACAACTCAGCCATGATTGTGACTTTGAATTAAAGCGAAACTGATGAAAAAAAGAGGGGGCAAAAATTATCGGGATTTGAAGTTAGTTTATTAAGAGAAATAATTTTTGTTGAAGTTGCGGTACGGAGACAAGTTCTGCCATTGTAAATGCTGAATAGTGTCTGGCTATGATCTAAATTTAACATTAATTGCTTTGAAGTAGAATCGAAACCACTATTTATTCCCTCTTCTATTATGACGGTGGAATCAGAAGAGATCCCCTCTAAATCATTTTGATTTGAAGTAAATGTTAGAGAACCCAGAATGTAGCGGTTTGCCAAACGGTTGGAGTATGAGATAGAAATATCTTTAAAGGATTTACGGTTGAGACTATTGGAGAAAAAGATGTAATTTTTAAAAAGTGCATCCGGTTCTTTGCACAAAACCAGAACCGGATGATTTGGTATTTCGTTTTGTAGATAATAGGAAATAATTCGATTTTTTAGACTAAAACTATCGGCAGCGTAATAAGGGTATTCAAAAAAATAAAGATTAATAAAAATAAGAAGGCTAATAGTAAAAGATAGGGTTAAAAAGATGTTTAATAACTTATTTTTTAAAGAAAATAGATAATACAATCCAACGCCGGAAAGAAAGACAAGAAATGGATATTGGAAGGCAGAATGAAGAGCATAAGCCGGAATAGAATCTTTTCTTATGGCTTCCGGCAGAGGCGATAATAACAAGAAAAAGGTAAGTAACCAAAAAACTGATCGATATTTAGAAAATAAATATAAAAATCCAAAAATAATAGTAAAGAATTCGATGGGGTAAAAATATCCATGTTTCCAGAGTGAGCCAGTGAAAGTTTCATCACCTTTCAGAAATAAAAGATTAGGGGAAAAACTATTTAAAAATTTACCCAAACTAAATTTAACAGTGGACAAAAGCTTGTTGTTAAAGACAGTTTTTAAGATACCCGGTGTTTGACTGTATTGGCGGTTTTGGTTTACCTCAAGCGAAATTTTGGGATCGGAAAACGAGATAATTTCACTGGCGCGGTTACCCAAGTCTGATTTATAAAGATTCAGACCATAATTTAAAGAAAGGGCTAGGGTAAATATATTTACCAGAAGTAATTTCATAATTGATTGTTGCTTGTTGGTAATATAAACAAAACATGAAACAATGAACATAAAAGGAAAAACAAGAATCTTGGTGCCAATATAAGTATAAAAAGAAAAAATAACAGATAAAATTATTAAAAATATATTTTTGTTAGAAAGCAGAAGATAGATAGATAACAAAATAAAAAATACAGCCAGGGGAGCATCAAAGGCAGTCCGGGAAAAATAAATAAACCAGGGATTGATGGCGGCTAAAACAGAAACAAAGATCGCAATTTTGGCACCGAAGAAGTGTTTGGCCAATAAATATAAAATAAAGACAGTTAAAGTCCCCAGAATGGCTCCGGTCAACCTAGAGGTAAATAAATTTAGAGGAAGTGGCCCAATAATCGGACTTAAAAGTAAGAAACTTAATTCAGAGCTGGACTCATGGGGAATAGTTTTTAATGATAGAGGATTCCAGTTGTTGGCAAGATTACTGAAATTTAGAAAGACGGATTTGGCATTGAGAACGAAATGGAGTTCGTCGTTGGTGATTCCGGCCGGAATAATATTGAGCCAAAATATTCGTAGAAACAGAGCCGTAGTAAGAATTATGATTAATTGGAGGCGAGACTTCATTTTTTTAAGAACACCCAATTTAATATTACTAATACTAAAATATAAAAGGAAAGGTAAAAAGGATCCATCTTTTGGAGACGGTCAAAAAGTGAGTTTATGGTGTTTTGAAAACGATGAGAAAACTTTGGGGTTTGATAAGTGGTTTTGAGATCCCAGTTGCTATCAGGATCGCTTAATAGGAAGAGAGATTCGGGGATAGTATTATCGGTAGTTAAATTAATGACAAAAGAGGTGTCTGATTGCGGCGGAAAGTTTAGGTCGAGCCAGCTGGGATCACCAACATTTGAGCCAAAAAATACGAATTGAGCCAGAGAGTTACCGAGAGAGTTTTCAAGTTCAATGACTATTCGGCTATTGTTTTGAATAAGTGGATTTTTTAGTTGTAGAGACAAGGTGTTGAGGTTGGAGGGGTGATTAAATTTATAAACATAAATCTTTCCGGAGTCGAGTGAAATTTGAAGTTTGTCGTTTTCCTGAAAATAAAAAGGGGTTTTGGTAATTAAAAGTGACGGAAATACAATTAGTATTAAAAATAAAAATAGAATTTCTATAAATATAAAACTAGTTTTTGGCATTTGATTTTAATAAGAAACTAAGTGACAAAACAGCCAAAATTATTTTTATGTAAATCTTTGTTATTAGAGGATCGATGAAGAATCGATAACGAAGCAGTTGATAGGGACTTCGCAGTGAGACGAAAGAGGGGTTGATGGGAATTAGGTGTCCCCAGAAAAGGTAGTTATCGTTGGTGATGATTACCAACAAAACACAGAGACAGGAAAGAAGGGTAAAGACGATTGTTTTATAGGTACTTTTTGCAATAACCGGCATTATGAAGGGTAAGAACCATAAAAGCCACTGGGCATGAAAATCAACCAGGACAATGAAGGATAAAAATATTAATAAGATACTCTCTTCAATTTGACGATGGCGAAGATACCAAAGAAAGATAAGAAGATAGGTAATAGGAAATATAGGAAGATTAAGGATTCTGGCTTCAATTATTTTTTGACTTAATCCGGAGGTAGTTAAGGAAAGGAAAAAGGGTTGACTGCCGACAAAAGGCAAGACCGTAATAATTAACGGGAGTGAAAAGAAAAATATCTTTTTTAACATCTTTTGGGGATGGTAAAAAAGAAAGAATGGCAAAAATATTAGTGGATAAAGCTTAAAAGCAGTGGCAATTCCTAGTGAAAAAAAAGAGAGCCGGTTTGAGTTTTGCCTGAGAAGATACCATGATATAAGGGTAAGAAATACCGGTACAATATCGAAATTACCCAATATATAGATTAAATAGATACTTAAAGGATTGAAAAGCCAAACAACAAATATTTTTCGTCCGTAGAGTTTGAGGAGGAGCAGGGCTACTCCAATGTCAAAGACTAAGTAGGGAAGTTTAAGAATTAACATAAAAAAGGGAAAGGAATCGTAATTATTTTGAGTCACACTCCAATCGTTTAACCAAAGAGAAAGGTTTTGAGGAAAAAGTGGTTTGGTTAGGGCATGATAAGCACCAAGAGAAAAGTAAGTTAAGGGAAGATAATTAAACGTATCGCGGTAGGGAAGAGATAATTTATTATCGGCAATGAATTGGTAGATATTCAAGACACCGCGTGATAGGTATTGAAAGTGAAAGTGCTGGCTTTTAATATCCGGATGATAAAAGAAGGGGGCGACAAGAAACCGAAGAATTAAAGACAAAATAATTGTTTTTTTAATACTCATGGATTGATATAAATACGAAATTGAGGAATAGCTACATTTAATTTGGTAAATCCTTCTAAATCACCGTCATGGTAAGTAAGATAAATGCTTTCTGTGGGCGGTAACTCGTCCTTTGGCACTAAGGTTGATGGGGACGTAAAGGAGACAGCGTCAAAAAAGCTTTCATAAATTTCCTTATCAACGTATGGTTTTAGGTTTCTCTTTTGAGATTCATAAGAAAAAACCTGATAAGAAACAGAACGTTCTATATTACCGAAGATATTTTCCGTGAATTTTGGATAGGAAAACCAATAATAATGCGTAAAGTCAATAAAGTTGATAGCAAATAAAAACGTTATCGTGCAGAGAATATATTTACCATGTTTAATTTTAGTAAGAAGAAATTTTGTTCCCAGAACACAGATGACTATGTAGGCTGGAATTATAGCCATAATCCGACTAGCCCGATGAACCGAATCAACTAACCCAAAAAGAAGCGGACCGGAAAAATAAGTGAGTATTAGAAAAGCCCAAAACTTTTTGAGTTTCAAGGAATGAATAAATCCGAAAACAAAAAAGGGCAAGGTAGAAAGTAAAACCATGCCATGAAATTTAGTAGAATGAAAAAGGAGATTGTCACCCCGAATATATAGAAAAGTTAGATCGTAATGCGACAGATAAGCATATAAAAGATCATATAGATTGGTAAACTTGGGTCTGGCACCGCCGAAGATAGCCCCGGGATAGGTTTGGCTTATCGGGAAAATTGCTATAAAGAATGGGATGATGGTTAATACGAAAGGTAGAGTATTCGAAAACAACTTAATTAATTTAATTTTGGGACGGTAATTTAAATAAAGGATATATATAAAAGTCAGAATAGCCCAAACGGGAACAACCGCCCTCATGCCTTTATAAGAGTAGAAAGAAGCTCCCAGACTAAGTCCGGCAAAAATTAGAAATTTTGGTTTTGGAAAAAGGCGATAATTGTTTAGATTTAAAAGCCAAATAAGAACAAAGGGCAGGGGCATAATATTGTCTAAACCGAGATGCGACTGTAAAAAGATTATTGGAGTAGTAAAAAAAAGAACCATAGATAAGATGGCATAGCGCCAGCCTAGAAGAGAATTCATCAATCTATAAAGCAAGTAGCCGGAAAAAAGAATTAATATGACACTGCTTAAACGAAGATTGTTGATAGATATACCAAAAATTTTGAAAAATAAAGTTATGTAGTATTGGGACCAAGGTTGCCGCCAGTCACTTTTATTGATGGAATTTACAAAGAGAGGCATAAAAACCCCGTTTTCGTCATAACCGGTTCGGGAAAGAAGGGCGGCATTGGTACCGAAAGCCGATTCGTCAGCAGTTAAACCCATAGGCGTTTCTAATAAACGATATGACAGGAGAAAAAAGAAAATAACTAAAACAGAAAATAGCCAAAATAATTTATTTTTTAACATTGAGAGTAATTAATTTTACCGCTAAAACCACATTGATAAGACTAATGAATCTAATTGTCGGTTCGAATTTTAAAAGAGAAATAAGGAAAGGCAGAGACGGTATCCACCATCCGTTATAAACATTGAGAAGGTGGGTGAGGGTCAAAACAATAAAGTATTTAATAAACCTCTTGTCGTAAAAACAAAGCAGGAAAAGAGGAATAAGCACCGGATATGAATAACGCTCGTGCATTCTGGTTAAAAAGACAAAGGAAAATAAACTTATTTTGACTAAAGTTAAGAGGATGTTTTTTAAATGGTAGTTATTAAACAGTCTGATGGCGGAAAAGACAAGATAAATAATTCCAATTAGGGTGGAAAAGCCGTAGGCTGATATGAATGGAAATATTTTCATTTCGTCAAGCCGGGGAACAAGACCGAAAAACAGGGCCCAAAAATTAAAAGCATTGGCCGTAAGAAAGGGCATGATGCCGGGAAGGAATATTTTTAAGTAGGAATTAATAATCCATGGTAAAAGAGGTCCGGTAGCAAAAGGATAAGCCAAAACTAAGGTAGTAACGACAGGTAGAAGAATGGTGAGAATTAGATCTTTTGGACTTGGTTTATTTTTTAAAAAAATTACCAGAATTACGGGCAGAAAAATTAGGAGGCTGCTTTTGAATAAAAGACAAAGAGTAAAAAGAAGAGCACCTAATATATTTTTATTTTTATAAAATAAATAGATTGAAGACAATCCTAAAAGATTTACCAAGGATTCGTTACCTCCCCAAAGAGAGGTGTTGTAAATAAAAGGTGGGTAAAGAGCGATAATCAGTGAGGCGGTTATGGCCTTACCTTTAGAAAAATATTTTTTGATAAAAAGGTAAACAAAGTAGATAAGAAGAATGTCCGAAAGAATAAAAGGAAGTTTTTCTAAAAAGTAATTACCGTAGAGAAAATACCAGGACATTAAATTAGAAGGGAAAAGAGGAATATTAATATTTATCCACCAAAGCAGGTTGTAACCAAAAAGATATATATAGCGGACAGTCTGGTAAAGATAAATATAAAGCATCGGTTGATTAGGGTGGGTATAGCCGCCAAACTCCAACCAATCATAATAACCACGAAGCGGAAAATCGACAGCAAATTTTCCCCACCAATAATTTACTTCGACGTCTTTATGGTAGGTAAAGGGAGACAAAAGAAGACGAAGGATCAGGGCTAGAATTATTACACCCTTGATCCCGAAACTAATTTTTGCCATTTTTGACCGGACCAAATAACCAGATTAAGAAGGGTGTGGTATAAAATACCGTGATAAAGTTTACTGCTGGGAATCAGGCGACGCCATTGAGTAGCTGATGGAGCCAGAGACTTACCACTAGAGCCGTGGCGGTGAAGAACCTGACACATCGGATAGAAATAGACCTGAAATCCTTTAGCCCAAATTTGTCGGCAAAGTTCCAGATCTTCAAAATAGAAAAAGTAACGCTCGTCCCAGCCACCAACTTTATTGAAAAGTTTCTTTCTGATTAGAATGGCTCCACCGGAAATTGACCAGACCGGAAGTGGTGTGTTACCTTGGGGAACATATTTGGAATATGAGGGTTTATTTAACCAAAATTCTCTAAAGGCATGGGAAATAGTTTGGGGAGGAAAGACAGACCCCTGAGGCGAAGAATCGGGATTGAGAAAAGCCGGACCAATAGCACCGATTTTTAAATTTTTTTTATGAAAGGCCAGCATTTTTGTCAAAGACGAATCAAGAAACTCCATGTCCGAATTTAAAAAAAGAAGAAATTGACCACGGGCATATTTGAGAGCGGCATTGTTTCCCCGGGCAAAACCGAGATTGGAGCCGGTATTGAAGTAAGTTAAATCTTTTCTCTTGCTAAAAATTGAGGCAGTATTATCAGTGGATCCATTGTCAGCCACAATTATTTGATACTTAACCCCTTTTAAATTTTTTATGATAGTGTTAACACATTTCTCAGTAATAAGGGTCGTATTCCAGGTAAGAATTATAATGGAAAGGTCAGGAGGTGACATATAATCTATTTGAATAATGAAAAGACCTCAAGGTCAGTTAGTTTGGGAAAAGTAACCGGAGGTGGATATTTTTTTAATTGTCGGGAGGCAGCTAATATTATTTTTATATAATTGGGGCCGAAAAGAATTCTTAAAAAAGAAAATAGGTGATTTTGGCGGAGTAAGGAGATATGGGAAATGTTTCGACGAACACAGATAAGGTGATTTCTTTCTTTGACGTAGGTTAAAAGGACTTTAGGTTTCTTGGACATGGTCGATTCGTGTTTGTGCTCAACAACGGCTTTTGGCTCCCAGAGTAATTGATAACCGGAGCGCCACGCCCGAAGACCCAGATCCAAGTCCTCAAAATAGAAAGGTTCGTAGACTCCGTCAAAGCCACCCAAACGGAGAAATTCGGAGCGGCGGATAATAGATGATCCTCCGGAGAGCCAAGCAGAAATATGGGTTTGAGTAGAGATTCCCGGTTCAATTTGAATATAACCATTTTTCCAAAATATTTTACCGTAGTTTTCGTGATTCAGTTCGGCAAAACCAACTCCAAATACTTTGGGGTCGGAAAAATGGGAAAGGCATTTACTGATATAACCAGGATGGGGGTCAATATCGCTATTAAGAAGGACTACCAGTTCCCCTTTGGCCCTGGAGACGGCGTCGTTGCTGTTTTTTCCAAATCCCTGATTTTTATGATGAGCGATGATTTTTATTTTGGGATATTTCTTTTGAAGATTTTTGATAAAAGAGACACTATTATCTTCGGAGGCGTCATCGGCAAAGATAAATTCACTGGCTTCCGGTGAGGCTAAAACTACTTTTTCAAAATACTTTTTTAAAAGAGAAATACCATTCCAGTTGGTGACAATTACCGAGATATTCATGGTTGGTTTATGATTTCTAGTAACTTTTGACTAAAGATTTCCTTAGAAAAACGTTTGGCAGATTTTTGAGCGGCTAATGATAATTTTTGTAAATCGGATTTGGTATTGATTAAAAGCTGGGTTTTGGCTAAAAGATCTGGTGGAGTGTCCCAGAAATAACCGTCAACACCATCAGTAATAATTTCTTTTAATCCTCCTTTATTAACCAGAAGGGGGACTACTCCTGAGGCCATGGCTTCGACCGGAGAAATACCGAAGTGTTCAACGTGTTGGGGAGACTCCGATTCATCGACACCGAAACCGGCGGCGTGCCAGTAAAGAGAACTTTTGGAGTAAATATCCTTTAGGGTCTGAAAATCGGGGTTGACGCTAAATTCTATGGGTAAGTTTTGGGCCAAATTACGAAGATGAAGTAAATAGTGATTACGATCCGGATCACCCTGACTGCTACCTGCCAAAATTAATTTCCAATCAGTTTGGGGGTTTTGGTGAACAAACTTAGCAAAAACATCAATAAGAAGATCCTGTCGTTTGAGATTGAGAATGTTGTCAAAACGGCCAACTGATAAAATTTGATTTTGTTTTTGCGGAGAAGAGACAAAACTATCTACGGATACTGGTGGTGAAAGTACGGTTGTTTTTGATTTCAGTCCCGGTTCAATAAAAGAAGCAGTAAATTCCGAATTACAAATAATACGGTGAATGAGATGCTTTTTTAATATAGTGTTAAATATATTATGTTTAACATTTTTAGCAAAAGGAACCTGAACATGAAAGAGATTCTTTTTGGAAAAAAGATAAGGGAGACTACCGTCACTTAAATAAAAGAGAACATCGTATTGACGAAGAATTTGATATTTATAATTTATCGATAGAATTTTTTGGAAGAAAGACTTTTGGGGTGACCGGTGGGAAATGAGGCGGTCCTGCGGTAACTGATCTTCAATCAGATCGAGATTTTGGGGCACCAATCCAAAAATGTCCGGAACCAGATTTAAACCGTTTAATACCAAAGAAAAACGAGTTTCGGCAGTTTTTATGAGACTGGGGTCGCCTGACCAAAAAAGATCAACTTTCCAGCCGGCCATGAGCAATATTTCGGCTACTGTAAGGCAATATCTCTCACCACCGCCAAAAGTATCAAGATAGGGGTCATAAACTGCGGCGCGTTTTACCATAGTGTTGAAGCTCCCAAAGTCTAGCATAAATGATAAAAGTATCGAAACTCTCAAAGATGGTTGAAATCCATCCAACGACTCCATCCATAAAAGATCGCTCAACCAGAAAACGTCTCCAAAATTTCCATAAATACATTCGGGGGAATCGCCACCAGGACATGGAGGGGTGGTGATTATCATATAAATCTTTGGCTTCCATGTCGGTCCAAGCAAGAGTTTTGTCAACCATTGCTTCTAAGTGTCGGTGAGTATAATGCAATAAAGTGTTTTTTAAATATCCAAAATCCCCGGTGATTCGGGGCTCCTCGTGAAGAATACCCTTAAATCCACTAAAATATTGTTTTTTGAATAGTCTTTTAACAAAATCAGGGTAAGTTCCGCCATGCGTAACTTTTTTCCCAAGAAAATAATTTTGGCGCGGTATAACGTAATAACTAAAAAGACTATTGTTTTTGATAGTCAACAATATCTCATCTTTAAGAGAAGTAGTGACCATTTCATCGGCGTCAACATAGAGAACCCAGTCACCGGTGGTTGCGCTTAGACCAAGGTTACGCCACTTGCTAAAATTTTTATTGTATTCGTCAAAGGTCTTAATGATTTTTGTTTCGGGAAAAAGATCCCGAATAATTTCTTTGGTGGAATCGGAAGAATTAGCCAGAACAACAATTAACTCATCGGCAAAAAGACAGCTTTTTAAACATGTCTCAATAACTTCTGCCTCGTTTCCAGCCAAAACAACTATGCTTAGCCGGGAATGATTTATTTCCATGAGCCTTGGTTGAGACGACCTAAATAAAAATCAACCACTCCCCTTTTTTGCCAAGGACGGCCAATAAAAAGTTGATTGAGTGATTCCCGAAAAACTGCAAACTTAGTGCGAAATCCGGCATAACGGTAAGTAAAAAGGAGGCGATTTCGAGTAAGAAAGTAATCATGAAGATTTGAGCCGACACCGGAAGAACCAGAATTAACATGCCAAATAATAGAGTCAGGAACTACCTTTAGTTGATAGCCGGACCTGATGGCCCGCCGGGAAAGATCAGCATCTTCAAGATAGAGGTAATACTTTTCATCAAAGAGACCAACATCCAGAAAAAACTGCCGACTAACTAAAAAACAACAACCACTAATAAAATCAGATGGGGGCAGGTGAAGGTTATATTGACCCCTGTCAACCTCGTCAATACCCAAATTGCTGCCGTAAATATTTTGCCAGTCAATAATTCCGCCAATTGACCAGATAACTCTACCAAGGTCCTTTTTTGTATAACGGTCTTTATGGAATTCAAAACCTGGGGCAAAATATATCTTGGGTGCTAAAAAGCTTTTGGGGGTGTGTTTAATAATCTTATATAACTTCTC
>Ga0208373_1005056_pt1 | contig 11273 bp, 8 predicted proteins | sample RifOxyC2_FD_184036 | JGI IMG/M metagenome (GOLD analysis project Ga0208373, IMG submission 184036) | Soil microbial communities from Rifle, Colorado - Rifle Oxygen_injection C2 (SPAdes) | ecosystem: Environmental > Terrestrial > Deep subsurface > Rock core/Sediment | place: Rifle, Colorado... | reverse complement strand
AAAAAACGCACTTGTATTTTCGCCAAAACCCTTTCCGCCTACGGCGGAAGCCGTGAAATCCCATAATTCCCCCCAGCGTATGGAAACCGTTTTGTCCTTGATTTCAGGGTTAGAGCCGATTTTCTGAAAAAACTTCTTCCAGTCTAAATAGTTGGAAGTTTTTTCTAAATCGGACGCTTGTTTCAAGGACAAAACGAAACTCCGCAAGGGTTCGACCCAATTCTTTCTCTGTTGCCCAAAATTTGATTCTGATTCGAGCAAACCCGCTTTTTCACGCATGAGCAGGTCTTTGCGCGTAAGATACATTTCGCGTTCAATATCGCCGTCAAGAAAAACTGAAACGAGTTTATTCAGTTTTTCTTCGTTTGCTCGAATCTTTTCTTTTAAATTTTTGGCAACACTTCCTTTTTCAGAAATTGATTCTTTTTCCCAAGCGGTAATCTGCTTGTCCATTTCTTCAATTTCTGAAAAAGGAAGCGACACTGATTGAAGCAGTGTTTGCAATTGTGTGGCGAGTACCTTTTCTTGCGTATACGGCTGTGCGCACTTTCCATTTTTCTTGGTGCAACGATAGTAGGTGTAGCGGGTGCCAAAGCGGTTGGTGGCATACTGCGCCGTAATCGCACAGCCACACTCGCCGCACTTTGCAAACCCAGTGAACGCGAACGGTAGCGCAACTTTAGACTTTCTCGGCTTCTTGCGCGAAGTGAGCACCTTTTGGACTGTTTCAAACAGTGTCGGAGAAAGAATTGGCTCAAAGTTTCCGTTGTGCCATTCACCACGATGTTTGATAAAGCCGAGATATGCTCTGTTGGTCAGCATTTTCACAACGGAAACTTTGGCAAGTGGCGTTCCTTTTTTCTGCACAACGCCGTGATCCGCCAAAAAATCCGCTAGAGATTTGAGGGTATATGTTCCGGTGGCGTATTCCTCAAACGCTCGCTTGATGACACGGGACTTTACTTTGTCAGGTTCGATATTCTTGGTCTTGTAATTATTCACATAGCCAAATGGAGCGAGCGTTAGCCATTCGCCACGGCGGATTTTTTGGCGGATTCCACGCTTCACATTTTCAACAAGGTTGTCAGAAAAATATTTAGATTGTCCGAACGCCACTTGCAACATGAATTTCCCTTGCGGAGTTGGCTCAAACCAAAACTGCGGAAAGCGTAAAGAAGCAATTCTGTTGATGTCCACTAAGTAAATAATTTTACCGCCATCAACAGAATTACGGGCGAGACGATCGGGGTGCCATGCCAAAATACCAAGTGGCTCGCTAGAGCTTTCAATATACTCAATCATTTTGGCAAACTGGTCTCGCCCGGGCTTCTTTGCGCTTTTCGCTTCCGTAAATACTTTTACGATTTCAATGCGTTCTCTGCTCGCATATTCGCGTAACTCAAAAAGCTGTGCCTCAATGGACATTATCTGCTGGTCATCTTCCTCGGTGCTCTTGCGAGCATAGAGAACACATTTAGTTTTGGTTTGAGTTGTTTCCATACGCTGGGGGGAATTATGGGATTTCACGGCTTCCGCCGTAGGCGGAAAGGGTTTTGGCGAAAATACAAGTGCGTTTTTTGCTTTGCAAAAAACGCTCCGTTCTCTTGATTCTCAAAAAGTTACTACTGGTGCAGGCGGAGGGAATCGAACCCCCATTGCCGGTTCCGAAGACCGGTGCTCTATCCGTTGAGCTACGCCTGCAAGTAACAAACTATACCTAACTAGCCTGCCTGAGACAAAATAGCCCGGCCGGAGCCGGACGTCAACCCCCTCAACTCTCCACAGTCACTTCTTCTTGGTCGAAAATTCATCAGAACTACCACCAATAACGTATTCAGCAGCTGTTTCCTTAGTCACAACCCCTTCTTTAACCAATCGAGTTAAATCCTGTCGCAGAGTAATCATGCCCTCACCAGCCGAAGTCTGCATCACATTGTTAATCTGTTGTATTTTATTTTCCCGAATTAAATTGGCAACAGCATGATTGTTTACCAACACCTCTCTGGCTGCCGCCCGTCCACCATCAACCTTGGGTAGTAACTGCTGTGAAACAATACCACGCAAAGTTAATGCTAACTGAATGCGAACTTGGTTCTGTTGATGGGCCGGAAACGAATCAACTATACGGTCAATAGTCTGAGCCGCACCATAAGTGTGAAGTGTAGCGAATACCAAATGACCGGTCTCTGCGATAGTCAGCGTAGTTGAAATGGTCTCGATGTCGCGCATCTCTCCGACCATAACCACATCTGGATCTTGTCGAAGTACATGCTTAAGACCTTCAGTAAAACTAATAAAGTCCTGACCAAGTTGCCGCTGACGAACGACACACTTTTTGTGTTTGAATAAAAATTCAACCGGATCCTCTAATGTGATTATATTTCTAGTCGCTGTCGCGTTAATGCGATCAATCATGGCTGCAAGCGTCGTGGACTTTCCTGCCCCAGTCGGACCAGTTACCAAAACCAGTCCATGCGGATACTCAACCATACTATGAACGACCGGAGCTAACTCCAAATCTTCCATCTGCGGAATATCGGACGGTATAACACGTGCAGCCATGGCCACGTTCCCTTTCTCCCAATGCAGATTGATGCGAAAACGTTTGCCCGACCCGACTTGATGCGCTACATCCAATTCTTTAAGTTCGATAAAACGTTCACGCTCAGCATCACTGATTATCGAAAAGCAGAGTTGCTTTGCAACGTCCGACGTCAATTCCTTAGCACCTTCAATCTCAACCAACTCGCCAGTCAAACGCAAAAGTGGTGGTCTACCGACCACTAAATGCAAATCCGAAGCGCCACGATCAACAGCTAATTCAAAAAGTCGATCGATCACCTCTCTGACTTTCGGACTGTCGTAATCCACCGCCATATGAACACATCTTACCATTCCTTGATCTCGAGCGCACTCTCAGCCGCTGCAACTTGAGCTTCTTGTTTCGAAGTCCCTGTGCCAGTAGCTACCAACTCATCACCCAAAAACGCACCGACAATAAACTCTTTAGCATGATCAGGGCCGTGCTCTTCCATCACTCTATAGTTTGGTGTCATACCAACCTTCTCCTGGGCTGATTCCTGAAAACGGCTCTTAGGATCGATATACAATCGTCGCTCAAGAATTTCCGGTAACAACGACAATACAAACTTGTCGACAAACTTCTTGGTGACCTTCATTCCTTGATCCAAATAAATAGCCCCAATGAAAGCCTCCATGGCATTCGCTAATATGTACTGCCGTGCTTTGCTACCACCATCTTTGGATTCCCCATGCGACAAATAGAGATATTCCTCCAACCCCAAATCCTGAGCCACACCAGATAACGTCTTAGCATTAACAAGTGCAGCTCGCCAATTCGTTAATTCCCCTTCTGGGTTCGGATATTTCTCGTACAAATACTCAGTTACAGCCAACTCTAATACTGCATCACCTAAAAACTCCAGGCGCTCATTATGTCCCAGTTTGAACCCAGGATGTTCGTTGAGATAAGACCTATGTACAAAGGCCTGAGTTAACACTTCGTTATTCTTGAATTTGATCTTCACTCGTTCCTCTAGGGAGGAAAAATCTTTGGTGTCTGCCATAAAATTGTTTGTCGGTCACACCGACAGAACAGATCACCATCGCTCATCGCAAATTCGCCCCGCAAAACGCGAGTCTCGATTTGTCATAAGCCATGATGCACGACTGTAAATTGTTAATCGTTGCTACCTTTGTTAATTTCTCTCATTCAGAAGAGTCGACATTGCTCTCGTCAACCTCCTGTTCTTCAGCTTTGGCTGATGATTTTTCCGTTTTATCTACCTCCTTCTCTTCGCCAGCTGCCAACGCATCTTTATATACAGCTCCTAACACACCATTTACAAATCGACCGGACGACTCCCCACCAAAGGTCTTAGCTAGTTCAATTGCTTCATTGATAGCAACTCGTGATGGGATCACATCAGAGAACTTCAATTCATAAACACCGATACGCAAAATATTTCGATCGATATTGGTGATCTGTTCAATCGGCCAGTCAGGTGCGTACTTAGTAATAATCTCATCGATCCGGTCGATTTTGGCGATGATATTACTAATCAACTCGGAAATGAAACCCTTATCATCGAAATCCGGCGCAAAATCCTGAAGATTAGAGGCGATAAATCCGGGCACCTTAGAGGTAGGCTTACCATTAAAATCCCACTGGTAAAGGGTTTGCATGGCAATCGTTCGGGCGAGATGTCGGTTTGACATGGTATTGATGGCTAAAGACCTCTATCGAAAGCGGCGCGCGAACTAATCACGCGCCGGTACGTTACTTTTTCTTCTTACTGGCCGTTGTCTTAGAAGCCTTGGTCGGCTTGGTCGACTTGGTTGTTGTCTTGGTGGTCTTCTTCTCGAGCGGATTATCGAGCTTTAGAACCTGACGACCGGAATAAGATCCGCAGTTATTGCAGGCGTTATGCTGCAACTTGGGCTGCTTGCACTTGGGGCAGGCCGCCAGTGTGACCTTCTTCAGTGCGAAATGTGATGCTCTCCTCCGCTTATGCGAGCTAGTTCTTCTGTGTCCTGGAAGGGCCATAAAGTGGCGTTACTTTCCTTAGTGAAATTCCGTAGCCTGACAGCTGGGCTAAAAACCGCAACTGAAAGCGCCTTAAAAATAGCGCAGATATTGGAGGGTGTCAATGGCTAAGATCAAGGCTGGTTTGATTTGAAATGGCCGGTCTAGCTCGCTCATCCAGAGCCACAGCCAGCATAAACATGAGAAAAACGACCGTCGAAGCAAATGGCATTCCAAATAAAAAGACTCCAAAAACGTGGTCGATCAGTGTTGGTAGGGTAATGGCGTAAAAACCGACACTTAACCACTGCACGAAGGTTAATTTGAGGTGAAAAATACGACTAAATAACAAAGCTAGTAACGAAATAACAACGACATCAACCATCAAAATCAAGAAGCTAAATAAAAATCTAAAAATAGTAGCCAAAACCAAGATAATAGCGACAACCGGCCACTTCCAAGTAAAAACAATATTTTGCATCTCTTCCCGAGTTACAGAAAGGTCCGGTAAATCGGAAAACGGTGTAATCTCACGTTGTCCATCCGATCGCTGTACGAAGACTGAATCATGACCAAAGAACACTCCAGTACGATCAGAAAAAGCCAAAGGAAATTCATTTCCTTCAACCGTTGGATCCACGACTAAATCTAAATCACCAAAATTGAACTCTGTCCCTGGTAGTAAATTGGTATTAAATTGACCTTGGCTAATCTCAAAACTTGATCCAGGTAGGAGTTTATCGCTAAGACCATCATTAACTAAACGAGACAGTTGTAATACTCCTGGCAACACGACCGTCAAGACGAATATTAATGTCAGCAACAAACAAAAAACTACTGCATAACGTAGCGCAGCGCCGACAGTACCAACACGCACTCGACGATAAAATTCTAGATCGTAACAACTCCTCAGGACTGATTCTAAAAAATTAATCATCCTTTTTTTAAAAGTCATACTGTTAAATGCTTTGATCCCAAAACTATTCCTGATAGGGATTATACAAATACAAAGATTGAAAGTTAAACTGACCACCCAAATGAGTGGTCAGTCAGTATCCTAGAATGATCCGGAAAAAATAACAACGAGTTACTTCACAGTATCGATCACGTTAAATAGTTGATCTTGAGTAACTTCTGTCCGTGGAAACCATGGACCATCGAGATCTTCTGGTGCTAGTTCGTTGCTCCGGGGTGACAAAAAAGAAGCGAGATAGACCTTGCCACCAAAATCGATATAACGACAACCTAGACTAGGAGCACAGACCTCATTATAAATTTTCGCGCCAGAATCAGTCTCTTTCGAGAAAGGCTCATCAGACGAACCATCGAATGATTCTGTCTCTTTCACCATGAATGGAATCACTACATCATACTCAGAATCCGGAACCCCGAAATAAGCCGTATCCCCATCGACCGACCTTACCGACCAATCATCTGGCAAAACGAAAGATAGACCATTAAGTTCGACTCTAACGGTCTGACTATTATCATCAGAAATCACCTCAGTCGAAGGTTCTGAACAACCAACTCCAACCAAAAGTAGACTACAAGCCAGACTTAACAGAAATAAATGTTTTCTTATAAGGAGAGAAGTTTAATACTCAAAACGTACTAATGTTTATCAAACCAACGTCACCGAAGAAACCGAATCCCCTGCCTGCTTGAAAGTCATTACTTTAACTCCTTGAGTATCGCGTCCTAATTTACTCACTGTGTTGAGTGGCACACGAATAATCTGTCCCTTGGTCGAAACTACCATCAAATCACTATCGTCGGCGTTATTTACGACCATTCCACTAACCACCTCGCCAATCTTCTTGGTTACATGTGCAGTCCGGATACCACTACCACCTCGTCCTTGAACTCGGTATTCCGTAACATCAGTGCGCTTGCCATAACCGTTGGCTGAAACCATCAACACGTTCAATTTACCTTTGACCATCTTGGCTGGAACTATGTCCATACCAACGACCGAATCATTACCTTTGAACTTGATGCCCCGAACACCAGCGGCTACCCGCCCCATTGGGCGAATATTCTTCTCTGAGAATCGAATCGACTGACCATTTCTGGTAACCATCATCACATCTTCTTCACCATTAGTAGTCCTTACCCATTTCAAGGTGTCGCTATCATTGAGCTTGATGGCGATCAAGCCATTACTACGAATGTTGGCAAACTCCGAAATGTCCGTCTTCTTGACTGTACCTCTAGAAGTCGCCATTAGTAGATATTTGTAGCCGGAGAATACCTCACTCGATAAGACAGTCGATACCTTTTCATTTGGCGCAAGTTGCAGGAAATTGACCATGGCCTGTCCACGCGAAGTACGAGTTGTCTGTGGCACATCATAAGCTTTCAATCTAAATACTCGACCACGAGTAGTAAAGAAATACATGTCCGCATGAGTGGTCGTAGCAAATAGGTCAGTAACAATGTCCTCTTCCTTGGTCTTCAATCCAGTAATACCTTTACCGCCACGAATTTGTGTCCGGAAAGTATCTGGCGGCAAACGTTTGATATAACCATCTTGAGTAATCATTACAATGGTCGACTCATTCGGAATGAGGTCTTCTTGAGCGAATTCCTTGACCCCATGCGGCACAACCTGAGTACGACGTGGTTCACCATGTTTGTCTTTAATGGCGGCTGTTTCATCTTTAACGATCTTGAGTACTCGCTTAGCCGAAGCTAAAATAGCCTCCAATTCCTTGATCAGTTTCATCTTCTCCTTGTACTCGTCATCGACCTTCTTCCGCTCCAGATTGGCGAGCGAATGCAACTTCATCTCGAGAATCGCATCGGCCTGAATCTCGCTCAACTTGAACTTCTTAATCAAGTTTTGTTTGGCCTCGTCGCGATCGTAGGATGCTCGAATGGTCTTAATCACCTGATCCAGATTATCGAGCGCAATCTTCAATCCCTCGAGCACATGAGCCCGAGCCTTAGCTTTAGCCAAATCAAACTCAGTACGTCGACGGATCACCTGCTTACGATGTTCGATGAAATACTCGAGTGTGCTCTTAAGATTAAGTACCCGCGGTTGCAGCCCGTCGACCAGGGCCATCAAATTTACATGGAAGGTGTCCTGCAACGGAGTGAGATGAAACAATCGGTTGAGTACCTTCTTCGGATAGGCGTCCTTCTTCAGTTCGATCACAACTCTAACTCCCTCTTTTGAGGACTCGTCGCGTAGGTCTCGAATTCCATCAATCTTTTTGGTCTGAACTAGGGCTGCTATTTTCTCGAGTAGCGTGGCCTTGTTAACCATGTACGGAATCTCGCTGACGATAATCCGGAACTGACCCGACTTATCCTCGACAATGTCAGCTTTGGCCCGCATGACGATGCCGCCGCGACCGGTCAAGTACGCCTGGGCGATGGCCTTGGTGTCGTAAATAATGCCGCCAGTTGGAAAGTCAGGACCTTTGACGTACGCCATTAAATCTTCAACCGTAGCCTCGGGGTTCTCGATCAATAAATCTATAGCCTCACAAAGCTCGGCCAGATTGTGTGGTGGAATACTGGTAGCCATGCCGACTGCAATACCCACTGTGCCATTCAAAAGCAGGTTCGGAATCTTGGACGGTAGAACAGTTGGTTCTTTGTGCTCACCATCGTAGTTCGGAACGAAATCGACTGTGTCACGTTCGATGTCGGTCAAAACTTCCTCAGAAATACCGGCCAACTTACATTCGGTGTAACGCATGGCAGCAGCCGAATCGCCATCCATTGATCCAAAGTTACCCTGACCATGTACCAGCATGTGACGCATGCTGAAGTACTGAGCCATACGAACTAACGAATCATAGACTGCCGAATCTCCATGTGGATGATACTTACCAAGTACCTCACCAACTACGGTGGCTGACTTCCTAAACTTAGCACTCGGTTTGAGACCGATCTTCCACATGGCATACAAAATACGCCGATGCACCGGCTTGAGTCCGTCCCGGACATCAGGTAACGCCCGGGTCATGATGACCGACATGGCGTAATCCAAATACGACTCTTGCATCTCGTCACTAATCAAACGAGACACGACGTTGGCCGCAACTGGCCCATCAATCGGCAGTTCGGACTGACCTCTTTTTTTGCTCTGTAATCTCTTGCGTGGTGGCATGTTTTTCGGATTGATTGTCTATTTCTGATCCTCTTTGGATGATCCAGATTGATTAGCACTAAGCTTTTCCTGTAACCGCCCAACGATCGCTGTAGTGTCCGGTGGCCCAGTGTTACTGGAACCACTGTCATCAATCTGTTCTTCGGATGGTTGAACCAAACTCGCATCACTTAGGCTAGCACTCAATGTATCGAGTGATTCTTTAAGTTCAGTTGCTTCATTACTCAAACTGTCATTCATTGACTTCCAACCAACCTGGTCATCGTTAGCACTAGAAGAATTGTCGAGTTGCATTGGTAAAAGCCAGAGCCAGGCACCAACAACGAAGGCTGTGGTCAGCACAACAGCCACGGTCATCGCGGTCCGCCGTCCTTCCTCACTTAGCTCGTTGTCTTTGCGCCCGTTGGTCATTACGGTTCAATTACAATCACTTTAGTCTCCTCTTGTGGCAAATCACGCGGAGTGATTTTCAACTTATTGACAGTCTCTGGTTCAGAAACACCCAAAGCCTTCAAAAATGGTTCGACGCCTTGTAATCCATCACCCAACTTCCCGGATAGATAATTCATCGGAATGATTACGCGCGGTTCGATTTGAGCAACCACTTCGGCAGCCCGTTTGGCATCGAGTCCATCACCACCACCGACCGGCACAAACAAAATATCAATATCACTCAGATCTTTGAGGTCTGCATCATCAAGCGGATGCTTTAGATTACCAAGGTGTACCAAATGCAAATCCTCGGTTGTCAAACAATAAATAGTATTAACTCCACTCCGTTTACCATCGGTCTCCTCGTAGAAAGTTGGCACTCCAATCACTGAGACATCCTTAACCTCGTACTCCCCCGGACCAGAAACAATAAACGGTTTACCTTCTATCTCGGACGCGGCATTGTGTCGCGGTGAATTATGACTCGAAGTCACAACCTCGGCTGTTAAGCTACGTGGTAGACGTACCTTACCTTCAGCCGAAAAAGGATCAGTAATCACTGTTACTTTGTCGTCGCGATTCTGAACTTCAATCTTGAAACAGGAATATCCTAGCCAAGTGATGATCATAGTTTTTGTCTTTGAGTGAAGATGCCGTACAAAATCCTGACTCGGTAGAATCAGGACAAGCAGTCAGCACTGACACTAATACTAAAGAAATTCGACCGGCGAACCCGGTATTCAGTTACTCTTTAAGCGTAGCCAGAGTAGCACGCCGAGCGGGTTCTGTGAAGTGGCTGAAGGTGGTTGAAAAGCCAATTTGGAAAAGATTAGCGGCTAAAAACAAAAATGGTCAATTATCAACGTTACCACACTTCTCACCAGCACAAATCCTTGACGCAGCACTCCAAATTAGCTAACCCTGGACCGGTTCATTTACAGTCAAAAAAGGCTGAGAGGAGGATGTAATGGATGAACAAGCAAGGGAGCGAGTACTTGAAATAAAAGGAGTCTGAAAAATAAGAAGGATCAAACTACAAAAGCCGTCCTTGTCTCCGAGCTGTGCGACATAGCCAACTCCGCACCAGAGGCGATAGAAGTACTAAACGATCTGATCGCCTCACCGGACCAACAAATTAGTACCATGGCTTCAGACGCCCTATATCGCATTAGAAACAATAAGGATCCGGCTACCTTTAGTGCCTGGCTTAACCTACTGTTCCTGAAAAAACAAGATAAGATTAATATCTAAACCTAAACGACAAGGACTAGCCGCTAACAACTCCCTCGCTAAAGAACACAAAAGGACCGTCTGCGGTCCTTCTTTTTTTATTGAAGTCTCATATCTACTCATCTTTCGTCCCGGCGACTCGGCGGTCCTCGGTCCACGGACATCGCCTCGCCGGTCTCGCCGTGTCGATCTGAAGCAGTTCAAGCCTCCCCTGCGGCTCGACCTTGATCCGGGACCCAGGAGTAAAATTGATCGGCTTCTGGATCCCGGATAGACCTCGCTCCGCTCGGCCTTCCGGGATGACAAATTAAAAGTAGGGATGACATATTAAAAAGGCTTGAGGTTTCAAGATGACAAATAAAACACTGTCGTCCCGGACCCTGAGCCAGACAATCTTCCTCTTGTCGTCCCGGACTTGATCCGGGACCCAGGAGTAAAATTGATCGGCTTCTGGATCCCGGATAGACCTCGCTCCGCTCGGCCTTCCGGGATGACAAATTAAAAGTAGGGATGACATATTAAAAAGGCTTGAGGTTTCAAGATGACAAATAAAACACTGTCGTCCCGGACCCTGAGCCAGACAATCTTCCTCTTGTCGTCCCGGACTTGATCCGGGACCCAGGAGTAAAATTGATCGGCTTCTGGATCCCGGATAGACCTCGCTCCGCTCGGCCTTCCGGGATGACAAATTAAAAGTAGGGATGACATATTTTTATGTATGGGATGACAAACAAAATATTGTCGTCCCGGAACCGTGAGCGAGCGAAGCGAGTCGAACGGTATCCGGGATCCAGAATCAAAGCATAAAGACTAAAATAGATCCCCACGGGCAAGCCCGTGGTACTACTCCAGCACAAGCTTCGCTTGACCTGAATCCTGTCCTTGCTGGTATCTGACGTAGGCAAGGATTCTTTTTTCGTCGATGCCTACGGTCGAGACGAA
>Ga0208373_1005052_pt1 | contig 11278 bp, 8 predicted proteins | sample RifOxyC2_FD_184036 | JGI IMG/M metagenome (GOLD analysis project Ga0208373, IMG submission 184036) | Soil microbial communities from Rifle, Colorado - Rifle Oxygen_injection C2 (SPAdes) | ecosystem: Environmental > Terrestrial > Deep subsurface > Rock core/Sediment | place: Rifle, Colorado... | reverse complement strand
CCCCCGCGTTTCCCGTTCGTCCGCCCTCGCTTCGAAGGCGACGGGTTTTCCGATCGCGAAGATCGCCGCGAAACTGGCCGTCGGCTACACGCTCGATGAGCTTCCCAACGACATAACCCGCGAAACGATGGCGTCGTTCGAGCCGACGCTTGACTACTGCGTCGTCAAAATTCCCCGCTGGACATTCGAGAAGTTTCCGGAAACAGAAGACTTTTTGACAACGTCGATGAAGTCAGTCGGCGAGACGATGGCGATTGGCCGGACCTTTCGCGAGTCCTTGCAAAAGGCGATCCGCTCACTGGAAATAAAGCGTTTCGGTCTGTTGGACGGCCCGGCGGAGGAAAAAGGCTGTTCCGCCGAGGTGTTGGAGCAGAAGCTGCAAAGACCGAATTCGCTGCGGCTTTTCTATATTGCGCTTGCGTTCAGTCGTGGAATGAGTATGGAGAAAATACGGCAACTTACGATGATCGATCCCTGGTTTTTGCGACAGATACAGTCGCTCGTGGAGGCCGAGGAGGAGCTGCGCCGGGAGCCGTTTTCAACCGAAAACCTCCGCGGCGCGAAACGGCTCGGATTTGCCGACCGTTATCTGGGCGCCCTCTGGAATCTCTCCGAGGAGGAAATCCGCGCTCGCCGCTATGCCGCCGCGATCGTTCCCGTTTACCAGCTCGTTGACACCTGCGCAGCGGAATTCGCGGCCGTTACCCCGTATTATTATTCGACCTACGAAACCGAAACCGAGACGCGCCCCTCCGCGAAAAAGAAGATACTGATCATCGGCGGCGGACCGAACCGGATCGGCCAGGGGATCGAATTCGATTACTGCTGCGTGCATGCCTCGTATGCGATTCGGGAGGAGGGGTTCGAGAGCATCATGGTAAACTCCAATCCGGAGACGGTCAGCACCGACTACGACACCTCGGATCGACTATTCTTTGAGCCGGTAACCCTTGAGGATGTTTTGCATATCCTGAAGGAAGAGAAGCCCGCTGGCGTTATCGTGCAGTTCGGGGGGCAGACGCCGTTGAACCTTGCCCGCAGCCTGGAGAAGGCGGGGGCGCCGATTCTGGGAACATCTCCCGACGCGATCGACCGCGCCGAAGACCGCAAGCGTTTTCAGGAGATCGTGCGGCGTCTCGACCTGCTACAGCCGGATAACGATACGGCGATGAGCGAGGAGGAGGCCGTCGGCGCCGCCGGCCGGATCGGCTATCCGGTGCTGGTGCGTCCTTCGTATGTACTCGGCGGCCGTTCGATGGAGATCATCTACGACGAGGCGAGTCTCCGGCTTTTCATGGGGCGGGCGCTGGAGGTTTCCGCGGGCCATCCGGTGCTGATCGACAAGTTTCTCGAGGACGCAATCGAAGTCGATGTGGATGCAATCAGCGACGGAAAGATAACGGTAGTTGCCGGAATCATGGAGCATATTGAGGAAGCCGGGATCCATTCCGGCGACAGCGCCTGCGTGCTGCCGACAATGACCTTTTCCCCGGAGATTCTCGATAAGATTGAACGTCAGACAAAGGCGATTGCCGCCGAACTCCATGTTGTCGGCCTGATGAATATCCAGTACGCGATCAAGGATAACAAACTGTATCTTCTGGAGGTCAATCCCCGGGCCTCGCGGACCGTGCCGTTTGTGAGCAAGGCCACCGGGGTTCCCTTGGCCAAACTGGCGACTAAGGTTATGTTGGGGAAAACACTGGAGGAACTGGGATTTACCAGTCCGGTGCGGCCCCGGCAGATCTCGGTAAAAGAGGCGGTTTTTCCGTTCAACCGTTTTCCCGACGTCGATATCCTGCTCGGCCCGGAGATGAAATCAACGGGCGAGGTCATGGGAATAGACCATTCGTTCGGCCTGGCCTTTGCCAAGTCGCAGATGGCCGCCGGATTCAGGATTCCCCTGTCGGGAAAGGTGTTTTTGAGCGTACATGACTTCTACAAGGAGCGAATTGTTCCCGTCGCGCGGTCCTTCGCAACAATGGGATTCAAGATCGTCGCGACCGGAGGGACGGCGGCAATATTGCGTAATCATGGGGTTTCGGTGGAAGCAGTCAACAAGGTCAGCGAGGGACGTCCCCATGTTGTCGATCATATCAAGAACGGCGACCTTCAGATTGTGATCAACGTCAGTCTGGGCCGCCGCTCCTCCCTGGACGCGTACCAGATAAGGCGGGGGGCGCTCCTTTACAATGTCCTCTACACGACAACGCTATCCGGCGCCCGGGCGCTCGCCGAGGCGGTACAAGCGCTCCAGCAGGAGTCTTGGGAGGTGACGCCGTTGCAGGATTACCATCGGAAAAAACAGGTTGACGGTTAACGGGTGCGGTGAGTCGGAAACCGTGAACCGGAAACCGAAAACCGTGAACAGAGGAGAAATGAATATGTACAATGCCGAGGATGCGGCGAGGCCGCACGAGGAGTGCGGGGTCTTCGCGATCTATGGCCACAAGGATGCGGCGCGGGTTGCTTTTTTCGGTCTGTTTGCCCTGCAACATCGCGGGCAGGAGAGCGCGGGGATTACCTCAGCCGACGGCTGCCATGTCTGGGAACACAAGGGGATGGGCTTGACTTCGGAGGTTTTCCGTGAGGATGTTCTCTCGAAATTGCCCGGGAACCTGGCCATAGGCCATGTCCGTTACTCGACTACCGGCTCCTCGGTGCTCTCCAATGCCCAGCCTTTTTTGGTGCATCACGCCGACGAGTACTATGCCCTTGCCCATAACGGCAATATTGTCAATGCGCTGGCGTTGCGTTTGGAGCTTGAAGAGAAGGGGGCGATCTTCCAGTCCACGATGGACAGCGAGGTGATCGTCCATCTGATGGCGCCTTACCTCAAGGAAGGACTGGAGGCAGCCTTGACAAAGGCCCTTGCCCGCGTGGAGGGCGCCTACAGTATCGTGATGCTGACCAGAAACAGGGTTATCGCCATCCGTGATCCGCGGGGGTTCCGGCCGCTTTCGCTGGGAACGCTCAATGGCGGCTGGGCGGTGGCGTCCGAGACCTGCGCCTTTGATCTGGTCGGGGCCGAATACGTCCGCGACGTCCTGCCGGGGGAGTTGATATTCATCGACGATTCGGGGCTGCACAGCCTGATGCCGTTTGCTCCGGTAAAGCCGGCCCATTGCATCTTCGAGCTGATCTATTTTTCCCGCCCCGACAGCAATGTCTTCGGGAAAAACGTCTATATGTGCCGCAAGCGTCTGGGGCGAAATCTCGCCCGGGAGTACCGTCCGGACGTCGATCTGGTGATGCCCTTTCCCGATTCGGGGAATTATGCGGCGCTCGGTTATGCGGAGGAAAGTAAAATCCCTTTTGAAATGGGGATGATACGAAACCACTATGTCGGTCGGACCTTCATCCAGCCCAGCCAGATTATGCGGGATTTCGGCGTGCAGGTAAAGCTCAACCCGGTCACCCCGCTGTTACAAGACAAAAAAATCCTGATCATCGAGGATTCCGTTATCCGGGGAACGACCAGTAGAAACCGGGTGCGCCGCCTGCGCGAATGCGGAGTCAGGGAAATACACATGGCGGTAAGCTGTCCGCCGACCCGCCACACCTGCCCGTACGGGATCGATTTTTCGGTGCGCGGCGAACTGATCGCCGCCGAAAAGGAGAAAGAAGCGGAAATCGCGGCGTTTATCGGTCTCGACAGCATGCACTATCTGTCCATCGGAGGGATGATCGACGCAATGGAAATGCCGGGGAATGATTTCTGTCTTGCCTGTTACAACGGCGCCTACCCCCTCCCCCCGCCTCCAAAATTCGGGAAGTTCTGCATGGAAGACGCCCCCGCAGCCTGACCGCCGGTCATTTTCGGCTACCCTAAATATTTTATTTGTCGTCAAAAAATAGTTATAACAACATGTTAATTATTGTTGCCAAGAAACAATTTTTTCAAACAGCCGCCGCGAAAAACACCGGCCGTCGCTGTCTCTGCTGTCCTAACGGGAATTATCGTAAAATTATTTGGGGATATCTGTAAAAGGCAACACTGCAAATACAGGGGAATATTATTTATTGAAGCCAGCGAAGGAGGTCGGTTCGATTTTGTAGCAGAGTTACGACCCGTAATGCTCAGCCCAAAAGACATGTGCTGGTCATTGACAAAGTGTGAGGTAAGAGCAAGCTAAAAAATATCTCCTTCCCAAAATTGCACCTTTCGCTCCACACTAATCGATCTGTCTCGATCAATCGCGATCGCCAATACTCCAACATTACTGACAAGGATCATATATTATTTGTCGCCTTCCGCGTGTGGGCCGTGATTGCTTCTGCGATCTGCGGCCACGCCCCGCCATGCGGAATATCATGCCCCATCCCCTCGATTAACATCAGCCGGGAGCCCGGGATTGCGGCTGATGTTTCCTTGCCCCCTTCAACAGGAACGAGAGGATCATCTGTTCCGTGAATGACGAGGGCAGGTGCTTTTATGTCAGCAAGAGCAGCCGTTCTGTTGCTCTGCGCCATTATGGCAATACCCTGGCGGCCAACGCCATGGGGGCAAAAACAGCGGTCATAACTGGCAGCCATCTTTCTTCTGATCCACTCTTCATCTACCGGATAAGCGCGTCCGGCAACCATTTTGTGGAATCCGAACATATATTCGATGTAGTCTGCACGTTCGGTCGGAATCGGGGTAAACATGGCCGTCAGCACTTCCTGCTTCGGTTGCGGGAGTTTCGGATTACCCGTTTGGGAGTAAATGGAAGTCAAACTCAGTACCCGGGAAGGATGTCGAAGGGCTATCGTCTGGGCGATCATCCCCCCCATGGACATTCCACAGATATGGGCAGAGGGGATTCCTATCGCATCCAAAAGCCCTGCTCCATCATCGGCCATCTCTTCTATCGTGTACGGCACACCGCTCTTGTCGCCGCTCAGAATTTTCCCCAATGTTCCCATGACATCCGGTTTGCCTGCCTGGTCGAATTTTGTAGAGAGTCCAGTGTCCCGGTTGTCATATCGGATGACATAGTGACCGCGCGAGACAAGATCCTGACAGAGGTTTTCATCCCACCAGATCAGTTGTCCTCCCAGTCCGATGACCAGAAGCAGCGGGCGGTCTGATGGGTTCCCGAATGTTTCATATTCGATTTGAATACCGTTGGCGGTTACCCTGGACATTTAAACACTCCCTCATCTATTTTGTTGGAATTGATTCTTTTTAATTGAGTCCAGTGGACCGGATTCTCCCGATACTGCTGGTTGAGCCTGTTTTTTTGTTTGACGCGTGGTTTCCCGGCGGTAATACATGGTTTCAAACATTACCGTTCGTAACCAAGCATATACGCCATAATAACCGACCGCTTGATTTCAGGAAGGAGCTTTCGACCCCTTTCACCCTCCCAGCATACCACATTACATCCCGAACTGCTCACCTAAAAAATCATCGCCGATTATCGATGCACCTACAAAGCGATAATGCTGGCGAGTGAAAGATTATGAAGATTTACGATTGCAGAAATTAACCGCTACGCGGTGGTCTTCGCAAGCCCCTTTTCTTTTAGCCAAGATAGCCCATTTTCCCTCCTTATTCAATCCGGATTGTTTTATCGGCTCTTGTTGATCGGGCCAAATCTCCATTTTCAAATGCTGACCTGCCGTCTTTTGTAGATACTCGTTGAGGGACGGTTCTCCGCAGTCGAAGGCGTCGCGGTCATGGTGGTTGGTATCCAGCAGGCAAATGATTAAATTCGCGGTCATCTCAATCTCGGGATTCGACAAGTCGATTATGGGCGCGAACAGCTTCCTGCAGCTTTTTGTTCGGCGCCGGCGGTTTGGTCAATGAATCAATGAAAATCTGCGCATCCTGTGACGATAGTTTAACCATTTCCATGTTGCGCAAGACTTCATTTGCCCGCTCCACGGAGGCTTGAACTATAAACTGGCTGAGCGTCGCTCCATAAACCGCCGCTGCGCGTTCTATGATTGTCCGTGTGGAGTGAGGCACTCTGGCCGTAATCCGCGGCCACCCCATTATTCTTTGCCTGGGCAGTTTCCATAATCATTTCCATCCCATATAAGAGACATATTATCGTGGTGCCAAAGTGGCAACAATAGTTTGCAGGAATAATCAGATTCTCGTGTCTTATGACGTAGAGAAAAATCCGAGGCTTTGCTACGTTTCAATCGGAATTCAATCATCTGGCCCGCCTATCGAAATTGCTGACTTGTATTTGCTTCGAAAAGATTCCAAAGCGTCTATCGCTCTCATATTATGGGCAACGCCAGAAGGCATCCATTTCCCTGCTCATTGATTGCCAATGGGTGCCCTGCCAGTAGAGGCGGCGGCAGGCTGGGCATTCGGCAAAATGCTCCTGGGTGAGGAAGACGTAGGGCGGGACACGGTTCTTCACCGTTTCTTTAGCACGTCCCTCCAGCCGCCGGTTGCATTCCATGCAGATGGTGAAGGGATGAAGGCAGCCTTTATCCAATTTTAGGGCGCGGATGACCTGCCGCACCTGTGCCGTGAAATGGTCGCTTTCAATAAGGACAGACTTGATATGTCCAGCCACAATGACACGGCGTTTCATAATTCGCCGGTCACGGGTCAGAAGTATGCGTTTTTCATCCAAGGCAGCGGCGACTATCGCGGCATCGTCGGCACCGGTAAAGAGGAGGGCATCAAAACCTGCCATGCGCAGCCACTTAGCCATTTTGCCCACATTATTATCGACGATAAATTTAAGCTCGGCGTCAATCATTTTAGTAACGGCGGCGGAATTTGCACCTTTCGAACCATATTCAGCGATCTGGTCCGAACAATCAGAGGGCACTTTAGTATTTTGTTAGCGTCCTTTCAAGAGCATCAATGTTTGTGTCATCCTTGTTTGAATAAAAGCAATTGATTATTTTTGGAAATTAGTTCACCCTCCACCAATCTTCCAGGACACAAAAAAGGTGAGGACGTTTCCATTTGATCATTAATTTTTAACACTTTTGAGGGTTAAAGAGTGCACGCAAAACTCGATAACATCGCGATTGTCCTGAAAGGCCCGAAGTTTGCCGGAAATGTTGGGTCGGTGGCGCGGTGCGCCAAAAATATGGGCATAGCGGAGCTGATTGTCGTCGGTAATCGCGACTTTGAAGACGAGGCGGTCCGCCAGATGGCAACCCATGTCGCGGGCGATATTGTCGATGGCATCCGCCATTATGACACGCTGGCTGAGGCGCTGGCCGAGTTCAACTGGGTGGTCGGGACGACGGCGCGGCATGGGTGGGGGCGCGGGCCGGTCGTGTCGCCGCGGCAAATGGCCGAGCAGGTGGTTAATGTGTCGCAGGAAAACAGGGTTGCCCTCCTCTTTGGTCCGGAGGACACGGGGCTGACCAATGACGACCTGCGCTTCTGCCAGACGCTGGTTACGATACCCACCGCCGGCTTCAAATCGCTTAACTTGTCTCAAGCGGCGATGGTCGTCTGCTACGAAATATTTGTCTCCCAAAGTGAAGAAGATCTCGGATTCAAACAGAAACTCGCCGAGGCAAAGGAGCTGGAGGGCATGTACGCCCATTTGCAGGCAACCCTGTCCGCGATCGGATTTCTGCTGCCGGAGAACCCCGATTACTGGATGACCCATATCCGCCGTCTCTTTTCCCGCACCACCCTCCTGGCGCGGGAGGTCAAAATCATCCGGGGCATCTGCCGCCAGATCGAGTGGTACGGCGACCACAAGGAGCGCAAGTCACAATGACGAACATACTCATCATCTATCACTCACAGACGGGAAACACCGAAAAGATGGCGCATGCCGTAGCCGAAGGCGCCCGCCTCCTTGAAAATACGGAGGTTATGATAAAGAAGGCGCCGGATGCCTCCCTCGAAGACCTGCTGGCGGCGGACGGTCTGGCGATCGGAACCCCGGAAAACTTTGGATATATGGCGGGGATGATAAAGGATTTCTTTGACAGGACTTTCTACCCGGCCCAGGATAAGGTTTTCAGAAAGCCGTATGTGGTTTTTATCAGCGCCGGCAACGACGGCGACGGCGCCCTCCGCAGCGTCGAGCGGATCGCCCTGGGGTACAAGTTCAAAAAGGTTTACGACCCAGTGATTTCTACCGGTGGTTTGACCGATGACGTCCTGGAAAAATGCCGCAACCTCGGAGGCGTGCTTGCGGGCGGCTGCCAGATGGGAATATTCTGATTCTCCTTTTTCTGAGGACCTATCGGCCCCACTTCATCTTGGCATATAACATTCCGCAGCCCAGAATCAAGGCTATGCCATTCCAAATGATGACGGATATCAACCCGTTCAGAATTCCATAGGCCAGCCAGAAGGCGATCCCGATGTTCAAAGACAAACTGAAGGTCAGGCTTATCTCATGGGCGCTCTTGAGCTTGAAAAGGCGCCATACCTGCGGGACCATTCCCATAGTCGTTAGCAATCCGCCGACAAATCCGATCAGTTCCTTCCAATCCAAGTGTTTCTCTCCCGCTTTTCCTACATGGAAAATGAAAATCCATCCCACGTTTTGGCACTATACTGCTGTAGCCCGGATTTTACCATGAAATCCTTTCCGTCTGTAAGACGCTTGCAGGTAAAGTGATTTCCAATTGACAGATTTTGAAGTACATGCAAGATTACGACCGCCAAGAAAGAAGAACGATGTCCTGTTCGGCTTCGAAGGGATATCACCTTAGCCTTTATTTTGGGGAGATACTGGCCTGCTACGAAACCGAATGATCTGCAAACGGCTTGAGCAAGCATTGGATTTACCGGCGGGTCATGATGAAAATTTCGGGAGAATCAAAATATAATGCAATCCATTTGGAAATCAAAAGGGAAGAAGTTACATACACGAAACATAGAAGTAACGACATACGATTATGACGGACAAAGAATAATTGTGGAAGGTTCCCTCAAAGATGATCGTTTCCAGAAAACTCATGTGATAACAGGGGAAACGTTTCCGAGGGGCGTCATGCATCACATGGTCATACGACTGCTGGTTAATTGTTCTAATCTTTTGATTGAGGATATTGATGTTGAGCTGATATCTGTTCCTCATGAAGCGTGCCGGGAGACTATCGACTGCCTCGCCCCCATTAAGGGTCTGACCATTACCAAAGGTTTCACGGCAAAAATAAAAAAAATGGCCGGCGGCAATAAGGGCTGCACCCACCTGGTAGAGCTCCTCACAGCAATGGCTCCGGCTGCCTTTCAGGGATTTGGAGCACACCAATCACAGAAACCAGCAGCTTTCGATTCCGATCAGGCAAAGATGATCTTTAAAATTCTGGTCAATACCTGCCGCGCCTGGCGCGAGGACGGTCCCTTTGTTGAAGTGTTCAAAAAGAAACTCAATATGAAACACTCCTGACGGCACGCCGTCACAAAGGGGGAGCTGGGTGCGAGCCGGTGTTGTGAGTATCGGGAAGCTTGTCTTTGTACTAATTAGTAATTAAAAGTCCGTATATGTCTTTTTTCTGTTGTAATTTTCTTCTCCATCATTTATGTTACCGCCTGTTTTTAGAGACGCCCCCTGTCGGCCGAGGCTCTGAAGGCCGGGGAAGTGGCCGACGGTGAATGCCGAGGGTGGATCTTTCCCGACGCGGGCAAGAAGGAACAGAAAACCGGGGGCAGGCGGTGCACCATGGGAATGATTATTGAGGGGATAAAACAGGCATTTTTTCTGATCTTCACGCTGGACCGGGAGGTCATCGGGATTACGCTGCTGTCGCTCAAGGTGTCGGGGAGCGCTACGCTGATCAGCATGGCCATCGGCATCTTTGTCGGCACGGCGGTTGCGCTCTCCCGGTTTCCCGGGCGGCAACTGGTCGTCAGCCTGATCAACACCGGGATGGGGCTCCCGCCGGTTGTCGTCGGCCTCTTCGTGACGATCTTCCTCTGGCGGAACGGCCCCCTCGGCTTCCTGGAGATACTCTACACCCCGACGGCGATCATCCTGGCCCAGACCGTTATCGCCACCCCGATCGTTACGGGAATCACGCTGGCGGCCATCCAGAACCTGCCGGCGAACCTCCGCCTCCAGATCCTCGCCCTGGGCGCGACGCGTGTCCAGATGGTCTGGCTCCTGGTCAAGGAAGCGCGCCTGCCGCTCCTGGCCGCCGTAATGGCCGGTTTCGGCGGCATTATTTCGGAGGTTGGGGCCTCCATCATGGTCGGCGGCAACATCAAGGGTTACTCCCGCGTCCTGACGACGGCTACGGTGATGGAGACGGGCCGGGGTAACTTCGAGATCGCCATCGCCCTTTCGGCAATTCTGATGATGCTCTCCTTTTTCGTGAACGCGATCCTGACCAGGATCCAGCAGCGGGAAAGACCCCGATGAGTCCCGCAGGCGATCAGGAGATTTTGCTCAAGGCAGGGGACTTGCTGGTTCGCCGGGGCGGGGCGACGGTTATCGATATCCCGGAGATCAGTGTGGTTCATGGGGAGGTCCTCGTCCTGATCGGCCCGAACGGCGCGGGTAAATCGACGTTGCTGTTGACTCTCGCCGGTCTGCTGAAACCGGCGCGGGGCACGCTTATGTTTCGCGGCAAGAGTATTGAAAACAGCGGGTTCGACTACCGCCGTCACGTCGCCATGGTGTTTCAGGAGCCGCTTCTATTCGATACAACCGTATTCGAGAACGTCGCCGCGGGGCTCAAAATCCGCGGCAGGGGGCGGACAGAGATCGGGAGGATGGTTCCCGAATACCTCGAACGCTTTGGCATTGCCCCTCTGGCTAAACGTTCCGCCCGAAAACTCTCCGGAGGGGAGGCGCAGCGGACGAGCCTTGCCCGCGCCTTTGTCACGAAACCGCAGATCGTTTTTCTCGACGAACCTTTTTCCTCCCTTGACCCGCCGACGCGCGATGCCCTGACTGGCGATCTCGAACGGATCATTCGCGAAACGCGGACAACGGCGATTGTTTCGACCCACGACCAGACCGAGGCGCTCCGGCTGGCCGACCGGATGGCGGTTATGGAAAATGGCCGGATCGCCCAGATCGGTACGCCCGCCGAGGTGATGTACCGACCCGTAAACGAAGCGGTTGCCTCTTTTGTGGGTGTGGAAACGGTCCTGCCGGGAGAGGTAGTGCGGGTCTCCGACGGTGTTTTCACCGCCGCCGTGGACGGGGGCGAGATCGAGGCGGTGGGTCATGTCCGGCTGGGCGAGGAGGTGCTCTGCTGCATCCGGCCGGAGCATGTGACTCTCTCCACCAACGCCATACCGCCCGTTACGAGCGCCCGGAACGTCTTTTCCGGAACGATCCGGACGATCACGCCGCTCGGCCTCTTTACCCGAATCCGCGTGGATTGCGGATTC
>Ga0208373_1005049_pt1 | contig 11284 bp, 10 predicted proteins | sample RifOxyC2_FD_184036 | JGI IMG/M metagenome (GOLD analysis project Ga0208373, IMG submission 184036) | Soil microbial communities from Rifle, Colorado - Rifle Oxygen_injection C2 (SPAdes) | ecosystem: Environmental > Terrestrial > Deep subsurface > Rock core/Sediment | place: Rifle, Colorado... | reverse complement strand
AGAAGCGGGCACCGCTGCTGCCTGAATTTGATTAGGCAGGCAAGCATGGGGATCAGCCAGGCGCAGTTGGGGTCTGGTGCTTTTTGGCCAAGAGGGCTAGCCTGGGAATTCGGGAGGAAAACCCTCCCCGCAGTAAGGTAGGAGAAATTATGATCGGTGGATTGGGTATCGGCGAACTCGCCATTATTTTATGTATCGTCGTGGTGCTGTTTGGCGCGAACCGCCTTTCCGGCATTGGCAGCGGCATTGGCAAGGGGATCGCCAACTTCAAGAAAGAAGTAAAAACCCTAGAAAACCCTGAGCAAAAAGAAGGGGATAAAAAAGACGACCCTGCCTAAGGCCCCAGGTCTGCCACCTGTGCAGCCCCGGCAGTGGCGAAGCATCACGGGTTATGCTTCTCCAAGGCGCGCCGCCTTGGTGCCCGCCCTGCCTAGTGGCCTGACGGGGTTTTCGGTTCCCCAACCTTTCAAGCTTGCGGCCTTTCCTGGCGGCGCATTGTCTCAAACTGAACTACCAAAGGCCCTTTACCGCCTTGCAGGCAGTTTCTCGCTGGCCGCGCCCATCCCCCTGGTTTGTTAAGGAACCTCTGAAAAAGTCCATCCATGGACTTTTTCAGTCTGCTAGTGCCCTGTTGCTGGTGCGCAACAGGGCTAAATGCGCCCCAAAAGGGCTGGCCTATAGGCGACTGCCAGTTGAAAACAAGTTTTCAAACACCTTTCAAATCAATGCGCTTCGCATTATGGCCCTTTTGCTTGTTGGCGGCAATGCCGCTACCAGTGTCGCGCCATTATAGCCGCATTAAGGAAACTCTGAGTTTTTCAGAGTTTCCTTAACAAATGCACCCACCGACACCTAAGTTGTCTGTGAGGTTATTTTGCGGTTTCGGCCGCAGCCAAGGTGATTTTTACCTCGCGGGGTTTGTCGTCAGCCCCAACCAGGGTCAGGGTGACAATTTCACCGGCTTTTTTCTTTTCCAAGAAACTTAAAAAGTCGTCCGTGGTGGCAACCTTGACCCCGTCAAAGGCAACTACGATATCCCCAAAGACAATCTGCCCCCGCAGGTTTTGCGAAATCCCCTTCACCCCTGCCTTGGCGGCTGGCCCGCCCTCGTTGACCTTGACCACCACCAGGCCCTGAATCCCGTAGCGCTGGGCAATGGCATCGTGCATAAAGGCAATGCCCATCACAGGGCGAATCTCGCGTCCAAATTCCTTTAACTGTGGCACCACCTGGGCCACGGTTTTGGCGGGAATGGCAAAACCGATGCCGCTGCTGCTGCCGCTGGTGCTGAAGATTGCCGTGTTGACCCCTAACAGCTCGCCTTTGGAGTTCAGCAGCGGGCCGCCCGAGTTGCCGGGGTTGATGGCAGCATCGGTTTGAATCATGTCGTGAATCGCCCGGCCCGAAACGGATTTGATCTCGCGCCCCAAGGCGCTTACCACCCCAACGGTTAGGGTGGCATCCAGCCCAAAGGGGTTGCCGATGGCCAAAACCTTGGTTCCCACCCGGGGCAGTTCTTTTGGCCCCAGGGGAAGGGGGTGGATTTTATCTGGGGGTGCTTCGATCTTTAACAAGGCCAAGTCTTTGTCTGGCGAGGCCCCCACCACGGTAGCCACGTAAGTGGAGCGGTCAGAAAGGGTGATGGTGAGCTTGTGCGCACCCTGAATCACGTGAAAATTGGTCACGATATGGCCTTGGGCATCCCAAAAAAAACCGGTGCCCGTGCCTGCAGGGATTTCTTGGATGTTGAAGCTGAACTGGTCGCGCTGCACCTGGCTGTTGGTTACATAAACCACGCTGGGGTTGGCCTGTTCAAACACCTGAATGTTGTTGATCTCGGGGTCGGTCAGGCCTTCCAAACCAGGATCGGTTTTAAAGGTAAAGGCGGTTAGCGGGTGAGCAAGCAGCATCAGGCTGATCGCCAATCCCAGGTTGCGAAGCTTCATGAGGGGGCCAGGAAAGGTTTTGTGCCATTGTAGGGCGCAAAAGGCCTCTTGGCAATGGCGGGCTTGACCAGAAAGCCAGGGGAAAGGTAGAATTTACAGATAACGAAAAACCCCCCAACCGCCATGCCCATTTACGAGTACCATTGTTCCCACTGCAATCAGGATTTGGAATTGATCCGCAAGGTGAGCGAAGCAGGCGATTTAACCTGCCCCCAATGCTCTACCCCGAGCCTGGTTAAAAAAACCAGCATGACCGCCTTTCATTTGAAGGGTGGGGGTTGGTATGCCGACGGCTACAGCGGTGGCAAGCCGACGGGCGATGCCGCAAAACCCAGCAGCGAAGGCGCTAAATCCGGTGATTCCGGTAGTTCAACCAGCGCAGCCAGTGCACCTGCACCCGCTGCCAGCAGTGACAGCAAATCGGCGTAAACTCAAATGCAAAAGAATATATGTGCTCGCAATATCTCAAATTATCAAGATATTAGTTTAAATTTGTAGTGAGCACGACATCAGCGTGGGCCTTTAAATCTCTTTTAATTCCGTGTCCTAAGTGGTCCAAATAGATTTTAATGCCCTCACGACGAGCGAGTTTGAACGCAGGTATTAAATCGCTATCGCCTGTAACGACCACAATCACATCAGCCAAGTTTTTAAAGGCTAATCTGGAGATATCCAAGCCAATACGCAAATCAACACCTTTCTGAACTAAATTTGCTTGCAAATCATTTGGTTGTAGTTGACGTGGCGATGAAACCAAATTTCGCATTGCGGAATTTCCAAGCTTCCATCCTTGATTACTAATTTCGCCAAGGCGCAAAGCAAAATTAGGTTTTAATTCCAGTTGATCAAGCAATTGAGATGAATATGAAAATGTATCAGTTTCTGAATAATTAGTTCGTGTCTGATTTATTGGGTTTGTCAAAACTCCACTGTAAGGTGGAGCATGATAGAAATAAGATCGAAGTAAAGTGCCACCTTTTAAATGCGAGCTTTCTTGAATTTTATTTGTTAATTCAACAATATCGTCTGCTGTTGGGCGATGGCGGAGGACTGGTTTCAATTTTCGCAACACAAAATCGCCATCCAGCAGTATTGCAAAACGCATTATTTTCGATTTTTAACATTATTTGTGCTTATGACCCAGCCGACTCGCGGCACTTTTTTCAAAGTGCACTTGAATCAAGGACGAACCGGCTGGGTCTCTGTTCGGCAGGTATCAGTATAGCTAAAACTTGGAAGAAAGGCAATATTGGATGTTTAGACTTCTGCTAATACTTCCCGTTTGCGCTTTTCCAAGGGTTTGAACTCCATTTTAAAAGCCCCCTCCACCACCTCGACCTGGGCAGTGCCGCCCCGTTGGAGCGCGCCAAACAAAATCGCCTCGGAAAGCTGGTCTTTGATCTCTTGCTGAATTACCCGGCTTAAAGGCCTAGCCCCGTAATCGGGGTCGTAGCCTTTTTCGGCCAACAGTTTGCGGGCTGCGGGGGAAAGCAGGATTTTGATTTTCTTTTCCTTCAGTTGGGCTTCCAGCTCCAAAATGAACTTGCCCACCACAGATTCCATTACCTCGGGAGTAAGGTTATTGAAGGTGACAACCGCATCGAGGCGGTTGCGGAACTCAGGCGGAAAATGACGCTCGATCGCTTCGAGTTCCTTGCTTTGGTTTAAAGCGCCAAAGCCGATGGCCTTGGCCCCGCGCTCGCTGCTGCCCACGTTGCTGGTAAGAATCAAAATCACGTTGTGGAATTTTGATTCCTGGCCGTTGTTGTCGGTCAAGGTGGCGCGGTCCATGATCTGCAACAGGATGTTGTAGATATCGGGGTGGGCCTTTTCGATTTCGTCCAACAGCAGCACGGCATGGGGGTGCTTTTTGATGGTTTCGGTCAACAGTCCGCCCTGCTCGAAGCCCACATAACCCGGAGGCGCGCCGATCAAGCGGGAAACGGAATGCTTTTCCATGTATTCGGACATGTCAAAGCGCTCAAAGTGGATGCCCATGATCTGGGCGATCTGCTTGCTGACCTCGGTTTTGCCAACGCCGGTAGGGCCGCTGAACAAAAAGCTGCCAATGGGTTTGTCAGGGTGGCCCAAGCCCGCCTTGTTGCGTTTGATGCAGGTGACAATGTGGTGAATGGCGTTTTCTTGGCCAAAGACCTTGGTTTTTAAATCGCCTTCCAAGCTCATCAGGGATTGGGTGTCAGTTCGCACATTGTGCTTCACGGGCACCCGGCTGATTTGGCTCACCACCTTTTCAATGTCCGCCACGGTGATCAGTTTCTTGCGGTTATGACTGGGGCTAAGCTGCACGTTGGCCCCTGCCTCGTCGATCACGTCAATCGCCTTGTCGGGCAAAAAGCGGTCATGAATGAACTGGGCGCTGAGTTCCACCGCGCTTTTAATGGCCTGGTCGGAATAGCGGATGCTGAAGTGGTCTTCGTATTTCTTTTTCAAACCGCGCAGGATTTGGATGGTTTCCTCCAAACTCGGCTCGGGGATGTCGATCTTTTGAAAGCGGCGGCTCAGGGCGCGGTCTTTGTCAAAGAAGTTGCGGTATTCGGCATAGGTGGTCGCCCCCACGCATTTGATCTCGCCCGTCATCAGGGCGGGTTTTAAGATGTTGCTGGCATCCATGCTGCTGCCGCTGGTGGCTCCGGCACCCACGATGGTGTGGATCTCATCAATAAACAAAATCGCTTTGGGCTTGGCTTTTACCTCGCTGACCACGGTTTTCAGGCGCTGTTCAAAGTCGCCGCGAAACTTGGTTCCTGCCAAAAGACTGCCCAGGTCAAGGCTGTATACCTCGCCCTGTTGCAGGGCCTCGGGCACCTCGCCGGATTCGATTTTCAAGGCCAACGCCTCGGCAATGGCGGTTTTGCCCACCCCGGGGTCGCCCACTAAAATGGGGTTGTTTTTGCGGCGGCGGCAAAGCACCTGCATCAGGCGCTCAAGTTCGGCATCGCGACCGATTACGGGGTCAATGCGCCCCTCTTTGGCCATTTCGGTCAGGTTTTGGGTGTAGGTCTCCAAAGCAGTTTTTTTGGAACCGCTTTTGCCAGGGCCGGGTTGGTCTTCTGGGGGGGTGCCCCGGTTTTCGGGTTCTTTGGGTTCTTTGCCTTTGTCGGCATTCGCACCGTGGCTGATGCTGCGCAAAATGTCGAGGCGCTCGATCCCCTGGCTCCGCATAAAAAACACGGCATGGGAATCGACTTCCTTAAACAAGGCTGCCAGCACGTCACCGCCGTCGGCTTCTTTTTTTCCGGAAGACTGCACATGCTTCATCACCCGGTGCATCAGGCGCTGAAAGGCAAGGGTCTGCAGGGGTTCGTGTTCCACCTCTTCGGGCAGGGTGGGCACCTGGGCGGTTAAATAATCATCGACCTGTTTTTTTAACAAGCCTACATCGCCATCACATTCCTCTAAGATCTCAGCCGTTAGGGGGTCATGCAGCAGGGCAAAAAAGACGTGCTCCAGGGTGACGTATTCGTGACGGCGTTTTTTGGCATCGCGCACAGCGCTGATCAGGGAGATTTCCAGTTCTCGACTCAGCATGGCCTTATTCCTCCTCCATGGTCGCCTTCAAGGGGTATTCGTGCTGGTGGGCAAGATCATGCACCCTTGATAGTTTGGTTTCGGCGATTTCGTAGCTGTAAACCCCGCAGATGCCGTGCCCCAGGTTGTGCACATTGAGCATGATCTGCATGGCGCTCAGCTTGTCCTTTCCAAACACCCCCATCAGGATGTCTACTACAAAATCCATGGGGGTGTAGTCGTCATTGTGCAGCAGAACCTTGTATTGCTTGGGCTTGTCTAGGCCGATTTTCACGTCTGCCGACGTTTCGCCCGTTGGTCCTCGTCCAGGTTGGTTTGCCATCGATTTCAAACTTGCAAACAAAGGTGCGGGGTTGCCCCAGCAACCGACTCAAAAATTAACATGCCCCCCTGCCTTTGTCAGCAGGTTTCAAGGATTTCGGGCCAGCAAACCCGGTAGGTTGGCAGGGGTTGCCTGGGCGCGTTTTTGGGAATCCTTTAAAATTTCAGCCACCTTGATCACCGTTTCCAGGTAGGGGCGTGAGCGGTTATAGGCCAGCACCGCCTCTAGGCTGGCTTGGTGGCGCAGTTGCCCCTCCTGCCAGCCATGGGATTTTAGGTAATGGGCGGTGGAATGCAGGGCATCGGGAACATCATCCAGGTTTACCGAACCGTTTTGGTCAGAATCCACCCCCCATTTGAGGTAGCTGGAAGGCAAAAACTGCGGCAGGCCAAAGGCCCCTGCATAGCTGCCCTTGTATTGGTAAGGGCTGTGGCCCTGCGCCCTGGCCAGGGTGAGCAAAGCGCCCAATTCGGCCATGGCCCATTGTTCTTTTAACTGCAGGCGCTGCAGGGCGTAGGCTTGGGCCTCGTCTATTTGACCGACAAAGGGAAACAACAGGCGGTTTTGTTCGGCAGCCACCAAAATGGAGGCAAAAACGCCGATCACCGGGTAGTTGCCCTTGACGTTGCCAAACCCGGTTTCCACCAACAAGATGGAAACCAACACCTCGCCATCAACCTGGTAGCGTGCGCTGGCCTCGGCCAGGGTGCTTGCCCAGCGCCGGGAAAAGCGTTTGGCCATCCAGAGGGAATAGGCATTGGTGAATTCGCTGTAATCCCTGGGGTTTTCAACCTGGTTTATGTTTTTATCCACCGCCAGGGGGCGTTTGCTCAGTTCATCGTTGTAAAAAACCTCTGCCAGGTAAGCGGGGTCAAAACCCTGTTCTTGGTAGAGCTTGACCAGGTAGGCGCGCTCTTGGGGCAGAAACAGGTCTTCCCCGGCCCTGGCAGGCGCGCCCAACAGGCAAACGCAGACAAAGATCAAAAGGGTTTTTTTCATTGTTTCTCCTTGGGTTTTAATATACCCCCAACCCCTAAAAAGAGGAACCCTTTTCAAAAAGGGAAGAGAGGCACCCCTCTCACCAGGAATACATTCAAGCCTTATTCCAAATCCGGCGGGGGCTGCAAGTTTCCTTGGCAAAACCGGAACAGGTCGGGTACAAGGGGGCATGGAAGCTTCTTTTTGGTACGATTACGGGTTGTTTAGCCTCAAAGCCCTCACCCTGGCGCTGGTGGTTTTGCTGCCGCTGCTTTTGCTGCTGCGCCTGCGCCTGCGGCGGCAGAGGCAGCAGCACACCGGGATGCAGGTGACTAGGCTGAATGAAACCTATGCCCGGTTTCGCCTGCTGTTGGCCCAGGCTGCCCTGCCCAAGGCCGAACGTAGGCGCTTGGCCAAAGAGACCAAAACCCAACAAGCCCAATGGGAACAGTTGCCAAGGCTGTATGTCTTGCGGTTTCAAGGCGACCTCAAAGCCCATGCAACCCCCAACCTGCAAGATGAAATCAGTCTGTTGCTCACCCTGGCCCAGCCGGGGGAAACGGTGCTGCTGCAACTGGAATCGGGCGGCGGTTTGGTGAATGCCTACGGCCTGGCGGCAAGCCAGCTCTTGCGCCTGAAGGCAGCTGGCTTGAAGCTGGTGGTGGCGGTTGACAAGGTGGCAGCCAGCGGCGGCTACCTGATGGCTGCCTGCGGCGACCAAATCTTGGCTGCTCCCTTTGCCCTGGTGGGCAGCATCGGGGTGGTGGCCCAACTGCCCAACCTGAACCGCTGGCTGAAGGAGCATGGGGTTGACTATGAACTTCTCACGGCAGGGGAATTCAAACGGACCTTAACCCTCTTTGGCGAGAATGACGAAAAAGGCCGCCAAAAAATGCAGGCAGAACTGGAGGCGGTGCATGGCCTGTTCAAGGGGTTTTTGGCCCAGGTGCGCCCTGCTTTGAACCTGGATCAGGTAGCCACGGGCGAGGCCTGGTACGGCACCCAAGCCCTGGAAAAGGGGCTGATTGACCAGATTCAAACCGGAGAAGACTTTCTTTTGCAAACATCCAAAGATCACCTGATCTTGCTGGTCGAAACCCATGGCTCTGCCAGCCGCTGGGCGCGTTTTTTTGGCCCCAGGGCAGGGGGTGTAATTGGCACTTGGCAAGATGGTCTAAGAGCCTATATGCTCTAGCAAAACCAATCTTACCTTGAACGATGCAGGCTATGGATCCCATTTTGGTGGTGGATGACGAAGTGGAAATGCGCATCGCCATGTCGGCGGCGCTGAAAAAATGCGGCTACCCGGTGGAACTCAGCCATAATGCCATCGACGGGTTAAACAAGTTCAAGAAAAATCCCTACAGCCTGGTCATTACCGACATGACCATGCCCAAGCGTAGCGGGCTGGAATTATTAAAAGACATCAAGCAAATCAACAGCGCCACCCCGGTGGTGCTGGTCACGGCCTACGGCACCATCGACACCGCCATCAGCGCCATGAAGCACGGGGCGTTTGACTATGTGCAAAAGCCCTTTGATTTTGACACCTTTATCTTTTTGATCGAGCGCGCCCTCAGCTTTCAGCCTGAAACCCCTAAGGTTTCCAGCATCGAAGAGCTGGAACGCAAATCCCAGGGGGCTGCGCCCGGCCTGAAAAAAGGCAAAAAGGGCGAGCCGCTGAACAAGGCCAGCTACAAAGACATCATTACCGAAGACGATGGGATGAAGCGCCTTTTGGACATGGCCAAGTCCATTGCCAGTTCCAAGGCAACCGTATTGGTGCAGGCGGAATCGGGCACAGGGAAAGAGCTGTTGGCCCGCTACATTCACAACCAGTCTGACCGCCGCGACAACGCCTTTGTAGCTGTCAACTGCGCCGCCTTGCCGGAAAACCTGCTGGAATCGGAGTTGTTTGGCCACCGCAAAGGGGCCTTTACCGGCGCAACCAACGACCACCGCGGCAAGTTTGAACAAGCCACGGGGGGCACCATTCTGCTGGACGAGATCAGCGAAATGCCCTTAAGCCTGCAAGCCAAGCTGCTGCGGGTGTTGCAGGAATACGTGGTTGACCGCGTGGGCGGCACCGAGTCCACCCCCGTAGACGTGCGGGTGATTGCCACCACCAACCGCGACCTCATGGACTGCGTGGAAAGGGGCACCTTTCGCGAGGATTTGTATTTCCGCCTCAACGTGATTCCCCTGGCCTTGCCGCCCCTGCGCGAGCGCAAAGGGGATTTAAAAATGCTGGCCAACTACTTTGTGGAAAAGCATGCCGAGATCAACGGCATCACCCCCCCCAAGATCCACCCCGATGTGTTGAAGGTGCTTGATGCCTACAACTGGCGCGGCAACGTGCGGGAACTGGAAAACGTGATGGAGCGCGCCTTGCTGCTCTGCGACAAAAAATGGATCGTCACCGGCAATTTGCTGATGACCCCCAAATCCCTGACCCAGCCCCAAACCAGCGCCGAGGCGGCCCAGGCCGAAGCGGCCAAGGCTGCTGCAACCCCGGCGACAGCCATTGCAAATCTGGAAGAAGCACCTGATCAGCTGATTTTGCAGGTGGGTGTCACCATGGAAGAAGCCGAACGGAGGTTGATTCTAAAAACCCTGGCCCACACCGAGGGCAACCGCACCAAAACCGCCGAGGTTTTGGGCATCTCTATTCGCACCCTGCGCAATAAACTCAACGAGTATAAAGAAAAGGGGATCGAGGTGGATTAGGCCGCCCTGCGGCAGCCCTCCTTTCTTCAAGCCAACCGTTTCGCCCCTGCTGGTCAGCGGTTGGAGCGCGTTGCCAAAGCGGCCTTGCACAGGGCTTGCGCCCCAGGGCAAAGGTTTTTAAAACAACCAAATAGGCTATTAAACCTGCTCGGCAGCAGCTTCGGCGGTTTGTTCTTCAAGGTCGCTCACAGGCGCGGTAGCTGCGTGGGCCTGCCGGGGCGGGGGGTTGGCAAAGCCCCGCAGGGCAAAGCCAAAGGCCAGGGCTACCAGGGCCAGGGCACCTGCCAGGTAAGGCAATGTTTGGGCGTACAGCAGCCCTGCCAAAATCGACCCCAAAGCCAGCCCTAAAAACTGGCTCAGGTTGTAAACCCCGCTGGCTGTGCCTTTGCTTTCAGCAGTGGAGAGGCGTGTCACCAGGCTGGGAAACAGCGGTTCAAATACGTTAAAAGCCATAAAAAACAAAAAGATTGCCACCAGTCGGGCAACCAGGTGCGCCTCGCCCCAAAACCAAGCCAACAAGCCAAACGCCACCAGCATGGTGGCGATGCCCGTGGCCATCACCTGTTTAAATTTGTTTTTGGCTTCTGCCATGATCGCCGCCGGAACCATGGCCACCCCGCCGACCAGCAGCAGGGGGAGATAGATTTTCCACCAGTCCGCCTTGTCCAGCCCCAACCCCCGCAGGGTGAAGGGCAGCATAAAAAACACTGCCGAAAGCCCCATTTTGCTGGCAAAGGCACCTAGATTGATGATCCGCAATTCCCGGTTGGCCAAGGTGAGTTTTAACAACTGCAAAACCGGTTCCTTGGTGGTCGCCCGCTCCAGGGGGCTGGGCACCACGGTAAACAGCAACAGCATGCTCACGCAGGCCAAGGCGCTGATGATCCAAAAAATTCCATGTAGCCCCACCCAACCTGCCAGCAGGGGGGAAAGCGACATGGAAATGCCAAAGGACAACCCCACTGCCCCGCCCAGCCCGGCATTGGCGCGGGCGCGTACCTCGGGCCGGGTTAGGTCGGCAATCAGGGCAAAGAGCGGTGCTGAAACCGCGCCAGCGCCTTGGATCAAGCGTGCGAGGATCATCAATTCAATGCTGTCTGCCATGGCAGCCAAAAGGCTACCCGAAACAAACAACAGTAGGGCAAAGGCCAACACGGGCTTGCGGCCTACCTTGTCAGACCACACCCCCAAAGGCACCTGCAAACAGGCGGCAGTAAGGCCGTAAGCCCCCATGGCCAGGCCCACCGTGGCGTTGCTCGCGTTGGTTAGGCTTTCTTTGGCCAAGAGGCTGAACACGGGCAGAATCAAAAACAACCCCAGCATATGCGAGAACATAATCGTTCCCAGGCTGAGAATGCCTTTGGTCTCTTGGGGGGTGAAAAGGGAGGGTTTGCTCATCGGGTCTCGGTAATCCCTTAAGCTAACCACAAAGCCCGGGCTTGTAAACGATAAGATAACACTTTGTTATTAAAAAAGGTATTCAGTAGCTCTCAAAAAGTCAGAGGCAGGTCTTTTGCAGAAATTGCGCTATTGGGCTGGCGCGGCCCTGTTGGGATGGCTCCATGCTTACAAAAATCGCGACCTCTCTGCCCATAAAGCCATCAGGCCCCGACCAACACACGCACCCATGTGGCGGTTCAGGGCGTTCGCATCGCACCCCTTTTTGCCCGCACAAAAATCGCTGCAGGGTTTATCCTTTCTTGAGCCAGGTCTAGCCCTCAGTCATGGGCTTGCGCCGCCAGCGCCAGGGGCGGGGGGCTTG
>Ga0208373_1005048_pt1 | contig 11285 bp, 8 predicted proteins | sample RifOxyC2_FD_184036 | JGI IMG/M metagenome (GOLD analysis project Ga0208373, IMG submission 184036) | Soil microbial communities from Rifle, Colorado - Rifle Oxygen_injection C2 (SPAdes) | ecosystem: Environmental > Terrestrial > Deep subsurface > Rock core/Sediment | place: Rifle, Colorado... | reverse complement strand
ACAACCGAGAAGCTCCCAGCCGTTGATCGGCCGCTTGCCTGACCTGACGGCGGCCTGGCGATGGGGGGTCGTTTGGGAGGCGGCATCCACCCGATCACGGATGGACGCCCCACTCGCAAGCGCCCTCTTACACTCCGCCTCGTAGGCCTGGGCTGCGCGGCGGTTGGCCTCTTCTTCAGCTTCGACGCCTTCCAGACACTTGCGTGCCTGGTCCAGGGCATCGGCTTCGCGGCTGTAGTAACCGCGAATTCCCTCGAGGGCCCTCTCAGCCTTCTCGATCTCCGCGGAAACCCCATTCCTCTTTGCCTCGGCCAGTTCGATCTCGGAGGCCAGGATGGCCTTCCCGCCGAAAGTGGCCGAAGCGGCCCGGAGACACTTCTCTCCAAACTTCCGGTGGGCCTTCAGCCAGTCGCTTCCGGTCGAAACGCGGGGGGCGGTGGTCGTTTTTTGGTTCTTCATGGTCTATCCTCCGTATGGGCTGGTCTGTAAAACCCGCCCCTGCAATCGCTTTCTATGACCTGTCCCGAGGAAATCCCAGGGCAGGTCTTTAATTCCTGAAACGGACTGTGGTCGGACAGGGGTTTATTCCCGTCCGCAATTCTGAAGGCGTCCCGCGGGACGTGAGGTGATCCAGTAGCCATGGTTTCCCTTGGCATGAATCGTGGATGTTATTTGATCCGGGCAGAGCCAGTGAGAACCGCAAGGGTTCTACCGGGGCCACCTGGTTAACATCCACCGCTTTCCTTCTCTTAAAAGAGTCGAAAAGACGGTTTTTGTTCTGGGCGCCCTCGAGCGTCCAGTCTCTCTCCTTCAGAACTGCGGAAAGGAATTGCCCATCCGTTGTTCTTCTATCGGCAGGTCTAAGACCTGCCGTGTCTCAATTGTAAGGTTCAAAAAAACCAATGGCTGTGTTTCAGGGAGAACATTGAGAGAAGCCTGTAAAGGCAATCTTAAGCAGTCCCATGAAACCCAATCATTGGTTTTCATGCGGTATTCTCTCTCTATTCGGTTGGAAGGGACAAGTCCGTTTCTCATCCTCATGTTATCAGTCTATCACATCCTTTAAAGTTTGTCAAGAGGCTTCAACATTATGTTTTATTCCTGTCCTCTCATGCGAGATTTCCTGCTTCTTCTCCCATGCTTTTCTCATCTTCGTGTTATAATCATAACACAGTTTCAGAAATGTGTCAAGTTCTAGAAACAAATAGAAATTTCCTCCTCTCTATGCCACGCGTACGCCCTGAATCTTTTACAGATCACGAAAAATTCCGCAATCCGTCTGACCGGATGGATCAACCTTCCTGGGAAGAAAGGCTACCAACTCCCATCGGTGTTCCGGCGGTTGTGGTCCTATTAAAGAGCCTGTTTTCATAAAAGGGTGATCATCTGTTTTACGTCCTTTAGCGTTATTCGCCGCTTTCCGGGTTCATTTTTATATCCCCAATTACGCTTGGTGCCAAACGTAAAACCGCCAAATTTTTGAAACAACCTTTCGGAAAACGCGGATTCCTGCACGTAAATGACGCCACGTTTCGGCGCCCATAACATCAATGGGACCGGGTGCTTGAGGTGGGACGCAATCCGTTCGGAAATGCGCCAACGAATGCCGTACACACTCCCGGTTGTGACAACGAGAAACCCCTTCCACATTTTTCGCTGCTTCCACGCGCGATCGGCCGCCCCTCTCTCTTTGGTTTCCTCACGTGGATCCGTGTATGGTCGCATGAGCTGATCGCGATAGCGTAGGACCTCTCGAATGTCAGAAGCGGAATATCCTTCCTCCTGCAGGGCCCAGACAAAACCCCGATCCATGATCCCGATCCCCCGGACGAATTTCGGATCGAATCCCCGCGCGCACAATCTGGCATCGGTAATACGAAAGCGCGTAAGAAATTGTTCGAGGGACGAAGGGAGCGATTTGCGCGTTTTGGCATGCCGTGAACGATCCAAATTTCCGTACGCGTGATGGTCGATCACTTCGACTTCCGTGCCGCGCCGACGCAAGGTCGCTTCGGTCTTTAGGCCCGGCATTTCTACGATCCTAACGCGCTTCCAACCGGCCGCTTGAATTTTTTTGACGATCTCTGGTTCCTGATCCAAGGAGGCTCCGTGCGGCTGACGTGATTCAATCAGGGGAATTCCGAACGCTTTCGCAAGCATTGCAATCAAGACGGCTTCGGGATCGTTGAGGGGAACGAGGAGTCCGGAGACAGAAGATGACACAGCAAAAAAAATCACGATTTTGTTGCCAACCAATAAAAACTCTTTGGTTTCAAAAAAAGAAAATGGATCGGATCAAGCTCTTGAAGATTCTTCCAACCGTCGCGTGAAAGGGCGGACAAAACTTCTTTCTTCTGGGAAAAATGATCCGAATAAAGAAGACCAAGGTGTTGAAACGGTTCTGTTAAAAAACCAACCGCCACATAGAGAGCGTCTGTCTCCAAAGGAGCCTCTTTGAATCGTTCTTCCATTTCAGACAAAATATCCGAAGAAAAAACAATCATATGTTTAAGATGTTAATTGCTGAATCGATTCTGAAATCCATGTTCCCGTCACTCCACGACTGTCATCGTCCGAAACCCCGTTTCCCGATTGACGCAATTGATTCAAAAGAGCGCCGTATCCTCCGGTAAATAAAACACTTTGTCCAACGATCTGCGTTTGCATAGCCTTTTCTTCGCTTTCTTCTCCAAACGTCGCGAGACCATAATCGATAACATAGACGCGGCCCTGGTGGTCGAGCATAACATTGCGGGCATGAAAATCCCGATGATAAAAGCGATTCCTCTTCATGAAAAGGACGAAAAGATACAATGATTGGAACTGCTCAGGCGTCAGGATGGCCGAACGCTTCCGAAAACACATATTCCACATGAAACTCTCAAATTGTTTTGGAACATTCCCCATTTTTTTTACTTCTTCAGGGACGATCGTAAAAAATTCTCGAATGAAATCTTCATCATTCACCACACCGAACAGGTCGTGTAAATTTTCCCCGTTAAAACCTTCCTGTTTGAGAAGAGAAAAATGCGTGTGTAGATAATTTTCCAAAAGGAGCCGCCAAAGTGTTTTTCCACGAACGCGTTCCATGATGATAATCTCCTTATCCTTTCCGTCTGCACGATCCGTCTCCTTCATGTAGGCCAGGGGACGCGGAACAAATGCCATCCCGTTTAACCTGGGATTTTTTTCTCGAACTTCCTGTGTTAAAAAATACGCCTTTTGTTGGCTCTCAAACTCCGCCCTCAATGAAATATCATACCCCTGGATGGGATCCCCTGTTTTTCTCTTGACGACAAGATTCTGAAATCCGGGCTCCCCGCGAACAACACGAACTTCCGCCGTTGTCCCACAGCCAATAGCGTCCTGCCGAAAAGAATCAAGAAACGACTTTTCCATCTCGGAGAGAACAGCTCCCTCCCTTCTTTCAAACTGTTTCAGTTCTTCCTCTTTCCAATCCAAAAGTCTTTCTCCGATAACAGACATATTTTTTCATGCAAACCCTTAATAGACCCATCTCATTCGCCAACCCCCGCGCTGGAAATCAGACGAAGGCTTTCTGCCACGGCTTGAAACGATTCCCAAGGCATCCCCTCCCATTCAGCGACCACAATCGTTTTTTCTCCCATGAAAAACAGATAGAAAACAAAAGAGGAGTCTTCTGTTGTAGAGCCGTTCCTACGAAAGACCAATCGACGACCCGAAAGTCCAGGAAGACTGACGTCTTCCGCTGAAAGCAATTCCAACCCGGATTCCATTCTGGCCTGTAGGTCTTCCAGCTGTTCATCCTCGAGACTCATGCCCATGACCGGCGTTGTTTCCTCTCCCTCCAAAAGAAAAATGCCTGGCTCCTCCATCTTCTCAACGCGCACCTGGGGAGGAAAAGAAAATGCCACACCCATTTCCCGGCTTTCATACGTGTTCCAATCCGCCGGAAGGGCAGCGAGTACTTCCGGGGTCTGGATTTCAATTCCCGCTTCAGGCGAAAGAGCGGTTGGCTCGGTTTGAGGAGAGCGGCAGCCCAGACCCAACAGGAGAAGAAAACTTGCTGCAAGGAAAAAACGTGGCATAGACAAGAAAAAAATTAAAACCCGACGGTCACGTCCGCCTCATTGGTCCTGAACGTGTGACTTGTCTGTGGACGGTCGCCGGTTGTTCTCAAGGTGCTCGAAAGCGTACCGGAAAGAAGCACGTCACGGTGTTCCTCCGCGGCCAGATTCACTTCCGCGTCCGGACTTTCCACATAAAGTTCAATACGGTCCTGAATGGTAAGTCCGGCTTTCTTGCGCAGATCATTCACCTGCCGAACCATTTCGCGCACCATGCCTTCACGCAAGAGTTCCGGCGTGAGATGCAAATCCAAATCCACCTCATACTCTCCTTTTTTCACAGCAACCGCCTTCACATTCACCTCGTCTTTTATAAGCCCGATGAATTCCTCTCCCAACGTCCCTTCTGGAACCACTACGATTGCCCTCGCAAGGGCCTGCCGCACGGGAATGCCCGCGGCCGCACGTTTTTCAAGCAGGCGAGAAATCACGGATCGCCCCTGTCCCATATCGCGCAAAATTGTTTCATCCATCATGGAAACATCCGCTTGTGGCCAATCTTCTAGATGAACGGAACGTTTGCCACCAGACAGACGCTGATAGAGTGCCTCGGCAAGAAACGGCGTAAATGGAGCCAGAAGTTTTGAAAGAGTCAGAAGACAGGTTCGCAGGGTTGCTAAGGCCGCGGTCTTGTCGGCTTTATCCTGACCCTTGAACCGATCCCGGCTGCGACGCACATACCATGTTGAAAGGTCACTCACGAATTCCCCGATGGCACGTGCCGGCTCCGTCACTTTATACGATTCCAGATCTGCTGTCGCGTCACGAACGAGCGTATGAAGCCGAGTCAGAACCCATCGATCCAAAATATGGATCGATGGAACGGAGATTTCGGTTTTTCCCTGATTCTGCGCGTACAGTTCGTAAAAACTCAACACGTTCCAAAGGATCAAAAAAACCTTTTTCACCATCTCGTCCAGGGCTTTGAGATCGAATCGTTTCGGATCTCCCGGCTGATTAACGGTATACATGTACCAACGCACAGCGTCTGCGCCGTACTGGTCAATAACTTCTACGGGATTGATAACGTTTCCAATGGACTTGCTCATTTTCTTTCCCTTCGCATCAAGGACATGACCCAGACAAATCACGTTCTTATACGGTGCCTCTTTCCCGAGAAGAACAGAGACGGCCAGCAGGGTATAAAACCACCCGCGCGTCTGATCGATCGCTTCGGAAATATAGTCCGCGGGAAAAGAAGGCGCTTCTCCCACCCCCCTTGATCCCCCCTCAGGTAGGGGGGAATCTCCCTCAATCCGTTCCTTATTTTCAAACGGATAGTGCCACTGAGCGAACGGCATGGCGCCGGAATCGAACCAGACGTCGCAAACTTCGGACACACGCCGCATCGAGCCGCTGCACTTGTCACACTTCAAAGAGACCTCGTCTACAAAGGGACGATGCGGATCGAAAGACTCTTCTACCCCATGGGTAGCTCGTTCTCGAAGCTCTTTAAAACTTCCCACACAGCTCTTTTCGCCACACGCTTCACAGATCCAAATCGGTAGTGGGGTGCCCCAATAGCGCTCGCGAGAAAAGGCCCAATCCTTGACCTCGCGCAACCACTCGCCAAAGCGGCCATCTTTGATGTAATCCGGTTCCCAGTGAATGCTCTCGTTTGCTTTAAGCAGCTCATCCCGCAACCCGCTCATGCGGATGTACCAGGAATCCTTGGCATAATAGATAATCGGGGATTTGCAACGCCAGCAGAATGGATAGGTGTGGGTGATGGTTTCTTTTTTGAGAAGAAGGCGGCGCGTTTCCAAATCCTCCATGACTTTCGGATCCGCGTCCTTCACAAACATTCCCGCGAATGGTCCGGCCTCTGACAAAAATTTTCCATCCAAGCCAACCAAATGGTGCTTCGGAAGCCCGAGCTTTGTCCCAAGGTCAAAATCATCCGCGCCATACATGACAGCTGTATGGACGATACCAGACCCATCGGTAGTGGAAACGAAGTCGGCTGGGACAACAGACCAGGCCTGTGTTTTCTTTTTATTGTCATCCTGAGGGAGTCTGTTTCTTTGTACGACCGAAGGATCTTCTTCTGAGTCCGAGAGAGATTCTTCGCTGCGTCCCGTACCCCCAAAGACCAGCGGGACTTCACTCAGAATGACATTATTTAAAAACGGATACAGTGGCTCGTATGCCGTTCCAACCAATTCCTCTCCAAATTTTTCTTCAACGATTTCAGCAGCTCCTAATCCGACCGCGGTCATCCGATCTTTTGCTATCCACAAAAACTCATTCTCATAACGCACTTTGCCGTAACGGATCTTTTCTCCGACAGCCAACGCCACATTAGCCGGCAACGTCCATGGCGTGGTTGTCCAGGCCACGAGAAATTCCGGCTCTTCCGGATTCGGCATGGTTCCATCCGCACGCCTTGTCACACGAAACTTCACAAACACTGCTGGATCCTCCACATCCTTATACCCCTGCGCGAGCTCATGACTCGAAAGCGACGTGCCGCAACGCGGGCAGTGCGGAGTCACGCGATAATCCTGATAGAGCAACCCCTTATCCCAAATTTGCTTGATGACCCACCACAAGGACTCGACATAGGCAGGCTCATACGTCACATACGGATGTTCCAAATCCAGCCAAAATCCGATCCGGCGCGTGATCTGCTGCCAGTCTGCCAGGTATTTCCACACGCTTTCCTTACATCGCTTATTGAACTCTGCGATGCCGAATGCCTCAATATCTTTTTTCCCTGTAAATCCAAGTTGTTTTTCTACCTCGAGCTCGACCGGAAGGCCGTGCGTATCCCATCCGGCTTTGCGATCCACGTGATAACCCTGCATCGTGCGGAACCGCGGAATGCAATCTTTAAACGCGCGCGCTTCCACGTGGTGAATCCCCGGCTTTCCGTTTGCGGTCGGCGGGCCTTCAAAAAAAACAAACGGGCCCCTGGGGGCTTCTTTTTCCAACGTCTTTTCAAAAATTTTTTCCTTGTCCCAAAAGGCGAGGATTTCTTCTTCCTGTTTTGGAAAATTGGGACGGGAGTCTGGCATAGACAAATGGAGAGTTGAAATGAAAGAGACCCCTCCTTTTTACAGTCTATTTTGTGCTTCGTCTAGTGAATACATCCGGGATATTAATTTGAAAGACTTCGGACGAGATTCGAAGATTGAAATTTTTTGTGAGTCGTGATCATTGAGGAATTTAGAGGGGAATCTCCTCCCCTTACTCAAGGGGAGGTTGGGAGGGGTCACAAAAAAGGTAGTACCAAAGGAAAAAGTCCTAAAATTGAAAAGCGCGTATCCCCGAAGGAACACGCGCAAGCCTTTTGGAAACCCGCTCACATCTGGTTGATGCGGCGGAACTCGACCGCCAGACTCGGAGCGTGACTAACGGCCTGATAAAGGAGGCTGTGCAGGCATTCAATCCCGCTCCTGCACGCCTCCTGAATGACGAACTGCCACTGCATTTCCGCGGGACCATCGAGGTCGACCCGCGACGGCTCGATTCCAGCGTCTTTGCAGACGACCAGAACCTCCTTCCCAGTCGGAATCTCCCTCGCCAGGACAACCCTGGCTTCCTTCGCCTGGCTGCGGGTGAGGGTATTGACCCCGTGGCCGTGTGGGTTGGTTATGAAAACCCTCTGGTATTTTGCCAGAATGTCTTCCAAAACCGGTGCCCGCGAAATGAGCCCCTCGATGAGTCTATCGAGAGACCCCAACCTCTCCGCCTTGTCCCACGTATCCTGGACCAAGACCTCCAGTTCGACCCCGCTCCTGCATTTCCCGAGTCCGGCATCCAAGGCCACAAGATCCAACCATCCCTGCGAACCGATGTAATGCGCAATCTCATCTCGGTCTACAGGAGAGAGGCTGGACTTGGGACCCTTCTTGCCGCCGTTTCCGCCGGACTTGTTCTCCTCCGCTTTCTTCTCCTCCAGCTCGAACTGAGAGGCCGAAGACACATGGGAGGCGATGTTGGCCGGAAGAAAACCCTTGAACTTAGGGTTATACAGAACCGAGAGAGCCTCGGTCCAGGTCGTGATCCCCTTGGAAGCCCCTATGTGATGGAGCAGATAGCCAATGAACTGAACCTTGGATCCATCGACCAGAGCCTTCTCCATCATCGGGTGAAGTACCTCGCCGAAGTCGTCCGCCAGAGAAACTACAACGGCTTTGTCGAAAACCGGCACCCGAATGTCTCCCAACGTGGTGTCGAAACCATCTGGGAAGTCGCTCATGGGCCGGCGCTGGCGCGTCACCCAGTGCACGAAAGTCGTGGACTCCTTGTCCTCGACCAACACGCCGACCATTGGATGGGAGGAGTTGTTGGGACAGGGGGTGCGGGGATTCTGGAATCGACGATCCCGCGATCCACGCACGAAGGCGAAGGTTTCACAAGTGAAACACATTGTCGCCTCATCCCGCATCCCAGCCTGGCCGATGACGTGCAGGACCTCCACCAGATCCTGGATGTCACCAGGATTCAGCCAAAGGCCGAGCTTCTGAATAATCGTCTCCATACCCGACTCCGACACGGAGACCAGACCGTCAAAACCGACCTCACCACGAACTTTCAACCCCTCGATGATCTTGAGGGCCATGGTATAGTCCGTGTTGAGGCGTCCGATCAGATAGTTCTCCAAGGCTTTTTTTTGCGCGTTCACCAACTTCTTCATGTTTTCTCCTCCTCCGGCGTCTCTTAAACGCCGTTTTTCAGTTCAGTTTACGAAAGACCATAATCGTCTCTATCAACCAGAAACAGGAATAACCCCGTTCTGCTTTTTCGAGACGAAAAAAAATAACACCTTCTGGTCAGGGAAAACCATTTCCCCGCCCCTGGTGCACACAAAAATCGTGGGCAAAAAGGGTGGAAAAATGGAATTCTTTTTTGCAAAGAAGGCTTCAGAATAACAGAAAAATGAAAAAATGTCAAGAGAGTCTGATTAAAAAAGGCAGGCCGAGAATAGCCTGCCCTTACGGGAAACGCAGATCACCTGTCTCTGCTCGCGATGATCCGTTGATCCCGTTCCTTGAGGATTCGCCTCAACTCTTTGAAGTCGATGTCCTGTTGAAGGAGAAAATCAACGGCCCTCTCCCTTTCAGGACTGAACTCGACCTCATAGCCAGTGACGTGACCGGCCAAACAGGGAAGGGTCAACACAATGGAACGGAAATCTCCAGGAGTCATTGAGTTCAGATTCCGTTTCATCTTATTGAGATCCGCTCCGGTAACCGGAACATCCAAGATGTATGTCGCGCGAACAGGCGCGGGCGGTGTTTCTCCGGTGACCCCTCCGGCTCCCGGCGTTGTTGTCCGGACCGGCTGCTGACTTCCTCCTCCAACCGGAAACCGCGTTGCCTGATTGGCAAAAGCCCGAACCTGGTTGTCGAGAATCCCGCGGTACACGGGGCCGACCAGAACCAGAAGAGCCGCCATGGGGTTCCTGAAGAACCCACCCGTCCCCTCCACGTTCGAGTGACAAAGGAACCTAAGGAATTCGGCAAGAGAACACCCCTGCTCCGTGAGAATTCCTTCGAGAGTCGCGTCCACAACGACCCCCCTCATTTTCTCCTTCAGAAACAGCCGAATTCCACGGTCATCCCGTGGATATTTTGTCCCTTTATAGACCACAAACATCTCGGTTCCGGGAACCAAAATATTGAGCAACCAACACCTGGTGGACGGAACCTCTGGTCCATACACTGCGAGCAACCCCTCACACGTCTCGTGCGGGCAGTCGTCCCCGGCCCAGCCTTCGAGGGCATAGGTGGTTCCACGCTTCACGATTGGGAACTGACCACACTTGTCGCAGACCGGTGCGTTGGGACCCAATGGAAGCACCACCGAAAGGGCTGTCCCGAGGTCCTTGATCGCAAAGAAATCCTCGACATCAATCCCCAAATGCGCGAGAAACTGCTTGAGGGTGGCTCCTTCAGCCACTCTCTCGATCCGATCGTAGGTGAGTGTTGACCCCTTGGATTTCAAGGGGTCCAAAATCTGGCTCTTTACGTCCTTATCCCTCATGTTGAGAAATTGGGCAAAGAGCTTTATGTAGGCCACAAGGATCACCCCGACCACCGGCAGATTTCCGAAACTCATTGTTTTTTCCTTTCCTCTATTGCATTGTCAAAAAAACCAACTGTCAAACCACGCGGTCTGACGGTACACCTTTGTCTATCGGGAAATTTGTTCCCCGCTTTTCGGCCCTCAAAGTAGGGAAGAAAAGAGGAAAACAAATAGGCAGAAATAGGAAAGAACGATAGGCAAGAATAGGACGAAATTCCCATTTTGTCAAGAGGGACGGACGCATTGACAAAACAAACAAAATCCGCTACGGTTTTGCGTTCCGAGAAGTCTGTTTCTTGGAAACCCCCTCACTGTCTTCCGCGTCGGAAACAAGGGGGATCGAACCTTTCACGGAGGAAAAAGTAATGATCCATTCTACGACCTTCTGCCCCATCGGGACTGGGGCCATGCTTGGAGCAATGGAGCGCGTGGTGGGAGGACTCTTCTCCCAGGACAATCTGCCACCGGAGCTCTTTGAGATGCTCGTCGCCTACAAGCGCGAGACTCAAAAAAAGGACCTGCCAGGCCTCCGGACCTTGGCCGGCTACGAAAGTGCGCCGCTCAACAAGGCCCTAAGCGGGTTCGGGGTGGCAATCCAACTCCCCAAATTTTCTCGGCCGGCTGTCGGGGTCGTGGCCCTTTACCGGGTCAATGTGCGATTCGACCCGCCGGGACTACCGGACAAACTGAGAATCGCCGATGACTGGTACCCAACAGTCATCATGGCAGACGGCCCCAGTTGTTGGATGAGACGTGATCAGGACTGGAGCCCGTCTGCACTTCCCGTTGTTGTGGAAATCAAAACGGACAGCCCCGAAGACCGGGTCTACCTCATCCCGTGCCAGCAGCAGCTCGCGGGGATGAAACTGCTCGCCTTCGCGCAGGAGACCCTGGCTCGCCGCAACGATCTCACGAAGATCGAGGCGGGGGTTATGTTTCCCATGGCCAATCTCAAGCACAAACCCAGCCTGAGTCAGCTCCACGGCCTCAAACTCCTCGGGTCCATGGGAAAAATCGAGTTAATAGACATTTTGGGTTGCTCAAAACATTGTTTTTTGGCTCAGGTAAGCCTAGAGTAGAAGATATTTTGTATGACACATAAAAAACTGCCCTTTTTGTGGCAGTTTTTCCGTTAAAAAGAAT
>Ga0208373_1005045_pt1 | contig 11289 bp, 8 predicted proteins | sample RifOxyC2_FD_184036 | JGI IMG/M metagenome (GOLD analysis project Ga0208373, IMG submission 184036) | Soil microbial communities from Rifle, Colorado - Rifle Oxygen_injection C2 (SPAdes) | ecosystem: Environmental > Terrestrial > Deep subsurface > Rock core/Sediment | place: Rifle, Colorado... | reverse complement strand
GGGAGTCCGGCGGAAAACACGGTCAGCATCACTTTTGATGATCGGAAGACGGATGAAAAGAAGGTCATCCAGGCACTCGAGATGGGCGGGGTGGCTCTCCCGGGGAATAAAACGCCGGCGCAGGAATCCCCCTTTTTCTATAAATAGGATGCTGGGCCTTTCTTCTCCAGGGTCTCCACGATCTTTCGCACATCCTGAGACCGGCCCCGCCGGCAGACAAGGAGGACGTCTTTCGTCTCAACGACGAGGAGGTCCTTCACCCCCACCAGGGCTACGAGCTTTCCGGCACTCTGGATCAGCGAGTCGGCCGCATCGATGGCGATGAACTCTCCCCGGACGACGTTCCCGTTTTCATCTTTTTCGGAGACCTCCCACAGCGCGTCCCAGCTTCCCAGATCGGACCAGTCGAAGGCGCCGGGTACGACCAGGACATTTTTCGCCTTTTCCATCACGCCGTAATCTATGGAGACGGATTTCAGCCCCGCGTAAATTGATTCCACGACCCCCTCTTCCCGGTCCGTGCCAAGCGCCTCCCGGATCTGCAGGAGCCCCCTGTGGAGATCGGGAAGAAACCGCTCAATCGCATTCATGATCGTCGAGGCCTTCCAGACGAACATCCCGCTGTTCCAGAGGTCGCCCCGGCGTATGAATTCCGCGGCCTGTTCGCGGGAAGGTTTTTCCCGGATGGCACGAACGCCTGAAGTTCCCGCATCCCCGCGGTTCGGCAAGGGATCGCCCTTCTCGATATAGCCGTACCCTGTCTCGGGTCGTTCGGTCGTCCGGATGCCGATCGTGACGAGGGGGTTGCCCCGGTCGACCTCCACGACTGCCTCCTGGAGGACCTTCCGAAACGCCGACTCATCGCCGATCCGGTGGTCGGAAGGGAGGACCAGCATGACCGCGTCCGGGACGCGTCTGAGAATGTGGAGCGCGGCGAGGCCGATGCAGGGGGCGGTGTTCCGTCCGACAGGCTCGATGAGGATATTCTCCGGAGGGATTTCGGGTAGCTGGCGTATCAGCTCCGCCGCATGGCTCTTCCCTGTGACGATCAGGGTCCGTTCGGCGGGGACCAGCGGTCTGATCCGGTCGACAGTCTCGCGGATCATCGTCCGTTCGCTCGAAATGTCGAGGAGGTGCTTGGGCATCCTCTCCCGACTCCTGGGCCAGAACCGCGCCCCCTTCCCTCCGGCCATGATAACTGCGAACATAGATTTTTCCCCCCGCTGCATGGATTGAAAGGTCGTTACACTAGCAGATGGCGCCACAAATATCAACAAAAGGCCCCGATAAGTCATCGACCTTTCCTATGCAATTTGTGGTATGTGTTTTTGACATTGCCAAACCCGTTCTGGTAATATGCCAACCCGGATGGCCTCGATTGCATTTTGATGGGTTGAGGTGTATAATTACTGAGGAGGCGTCATGCAATATCCCTTTACCGATGAACAACTAAAAATTGCCGAGCGTATTCGAAACTTCATGGAGCAGGAAGTGGCGCCGGTGGCGGCAAAAATCGATGCCCGACCCGACCCCAGGGACTGCTATCCCAAGGAATTAATCAACAAGGCCTCCAAGCTCGGGCTTCGTACCATCGCCGTGCCCAGAGAATACGGCGGGCTGGGCGCCGGTATCACCACCAAGACCCTCGCCCTCTGGACGGGCGCCCAGACCGAAATCGGAACCATCAAATGTTTGAGTCAGTGCTGGAAGGTGACCACCGCCATTGACCAGGTCGGCACCAAGGCCCAGAAGGACAAGTGGTTCAAGATATTCGTTGAAGATGACGACTGTGTCTGTTCGGTTGTGATGACGGAGCCGGACCATGGCTCGGACAACCTGTACCGACAGCCGGATCCCCGCATCGGGCTCGATACCTCCGCGGTGGAGGATGGCGACTACTACGTCATCAACGGGGCCAAGCACTTCAATTCGCTGGTGGGTTTCTCCAAGATATATATCCTGTTCGCCCGCACCGACCCCAATGTCCCGGTTCAAAAGGGAACCACCTGTTTTCTCGTTCATGGAGACCAGCCGGGCATCACACACGGTGAGGTCCACAACAAGCTGGGCTACCGCCTCTATCCCACCGCGGCGAGCTTTTATGAAAACGTCCGGGTGCACAAGGATGATATTCTCGGCACGGTGAACGGCGGGTTCGAAACGTTTGCCACCGTGTTCCGGGGCAGCGCCGAGCTGCCGGCCAACAACACCGGCATCATGCGGGGGATCTTTCGCTTTTGCAACGAATACGCAAAAAAGCGTATCCAGGGCGGCAAGCCCATCATCGAACATCAGAACATCCAGAGCCAGCTTGCCAAGATGCTGATGGATATCGAGGTGGCCGAGCAGTTCATGTGGCGCATCTGCTGGGGGGTGGAGAATGACCCGACGTTTACTCCCCGCTTCACCCGTTACGGAAAGGTGTTCAGCGATCAGGCATCCCTTAGGGTCATCGGCAGGGCGCTCGATATCCTGGGCGGGGTCGGCATCCTGCGCGACTATCCGGTCGAAAAGATGATCCGCGATCTCCTCACGTTTCTGCATGGAGACGGCACCGATTCGCTCAATCTCCTGCGCGCCGCCCAGACGCTGGATGATCCCGCATAGAACGAGAATGCCTCTGTATAAGATGGTGACTGATACGTGATAGAAATTGCTTTTCTTATCCGGCAGCCGCTGCTCCGGGTTCCTTGAGCCTGCCCGATATCTTCCGGGCTACCATCGGCAGCAAGACAGCAACCGTTATTGCCAGGCCGATTGCCTTGACGGATAACCAGGGCAACCCCAATAGAACCCCGGCACAAACGAGGATCGCCCTTAGCGCGTAACTATAGTATTTGTATCCTGCGAGCGACCCTCTTCCTGTTCCGGGCCATAGTTTGCCCAGGCCCTGCATGTATCCCTCCAGCGACGTTCCGATAATAAAGATGCCGAACATAGTCGTAACGAACGAGAGTAAAATCGCCGAAGGCTTCCCGATGAGCAACAACCCGGGATCGAGCACAAAGAGGAAGGGCAAGAGGTATTCAGCCCCCGCCAAGCGGCATGCGCTGAGTCCCACTTTCATGGCTGAAGCCCTGGCCAGGACGGCTGCCGGAAATGCAGCCATGGCGATCGGAGGCGTAATGTAGGACAACATCCCCACATACAGGCAAAACATGTGTGCGCTCAGCGGCTGGATTCCTGCGACGATCAGGGCAGGCGCCAGAACCACGGCGAGAAAGATGTAAACGGCCAGCAGAGTCATCCCCATCCCCATAATGAGGCCTGCCACCGCCGATAGGATAAGCAACAAGGTCAAGTTCCCATGCGAGAAGTTCATCAGTTCCCTTGCGAACGAGACACCGATACCCGTCAGTGAAAAAACACCGACCAGCATTCCCACCCCTGCGATGACAACGATCAGGTCGATCAACGTGCCCGTGGCATTTTCCATAAACTGAAGAAATTTCGGCCAGGTAAACCTCGACTTTTTGGGGATTTGGGCCAAAGCCAGGATGCATGCGCTTCCGGCGATTGCAGATACGCCGATCATCCTCTCCCAGAACAAATAATAAATCAATACCGCCGCTCCCGGGAGATAAATCCAGCCGGTCTTCAGGGTTTGCAAAAATGACGGTATATCCTCTTTTTTTTGCCCCCCGAGTCCATGCTTTACGGCGTAACCATCTATCTGAATATATAGCCCGAAATAGTATAAGAACGCGGGTATGGCGGCTGCAATGGCCACGGTAGAGTAGGGAACATTCAGAAAGGAGGCCATGATGAATGCCGAAATTCCCATGATGGGTGGTGTAAAGGTGCCGGCGGTCGAGGCACACGCTTCTATCGCCCCGGCGATATGCGGCGCGAAACCCGCTTTTTTCATGGCGGGAATCGTCACCACTCCCGTGGTCAGGACATTCACTATCGGCTGACCATTGATGGACCCGAACAAAGCGCTGGCGATAACGGCGACCTTGGCTGTCCCACCTCGCATACGTCCGACCATCGACAGTGCCAAGTCCAGGAAGAATACGCCCCCCCCGGTCTCGGCAACCACGATGCCAAACAAAACGAAGCCCAGCACAATCTCGACATACGTTCGCAACAGAAGCCCTACGGCGCTCTGCGGGCTCAGAATGTGGAACGTGGCCGTCACGACAAACGACTGTTCGATGCCCTCCAGAAATCCCGGCATGTGTGCTGCGAATAACGGGTAAAAGGAAATAACCGCAATGACCGAGAACAATACCGTGCCGAAGATCCGCCGGATCGATTCCAGGATCAAAAACCACGCGATGACCGCCATTATCTTGGCATCAGGGGGAGCCGAAAATGACCAGCCTTTGACGATGATCTCCATCCCGTGCCATGCAAAATACGCAAACATGACGACCGTCAATAAAAACAGGCCGACATCGACCCCAAAAAACCTTGAAGCCCAGGGTTCGGTCAGGTTCGACCTCAACGGATACCTCAGAAAAGAACCCGACAGGAGAAGCCCTAACATGATGTAGTACAATGTAAAGTTATACAAGTGGTACTCGACGAAGAACCGTAAGTCAAATACCTGATTGATTCCCAGTGAAATAACGATAAGCCCGGATATGATGATTATCGCGCGCCAGAACCCTTGAAGCTTCCGTTCCTTGCCCACGCTTAGCTTTTCCGCTTCGTCAAGCGCTGGCCCATCATTCGCGTTCTTTTGTCGATCCTTTTCCATGTATCGGTATCCCCCTATTTCGGCATTTGATTCTTCTATTAAATCAGGGCCGTTTCAGATTTCGCTTTGGATGCCGGGCTCCGGTAAAGCCTGTAACAACAAAACAGGATTGGGAGGAATCACACCGGAAACTCCACGCACTTCGCTTGCCGATACCGCCCCGCCGACAGGCAACACCTCAATTTTTACGGCCGTTGACGTCGCCCTGTCGTGGCTATCGATGATCGATGCTTCGCGCGTTTAGCGGAGCGCCCGGCGCAATTCCTCCCGGATCGCTACTTTTTATACCGCGCTTCGTACTTTTTCAACCAGTAACCCGGAAAGGCCTTTGTTTTTATCTTCTCTTTCTGAGCCTGCTGAACCACCTCATCCCAATAGGCCCGGAGCTCCTTCTGGTGCGCGATCCGCTCCTCGTTCAGTTTCTCGCGCGCCGGAGTCCATTGACCTATCTCTTTGTAATACATGATAGCGCCTTTATGCATCGGGGTGATGCCCCCTTCCCAGAGGCGCCAGTTCTTCTCCATCGTCCAATCGTTCTTGAGCGAATGGTCCTTTGCTTCCCACGAAGACCGCGTTTCAAGCAGGGCTCGGAGGATCCAGTAAATAGTGGCTTCGTCCTCCTTCTCGTAGGTGATAATTTCAGGATAAGCCACGGTCATGATTTCAGCCGGGTCCTCCTTCGATATCCCCGGGCCGACAATCAGCGTTTTTGGCATGTGAACGGGCACCACCTTCCGAACCCGTTTCCAGCCTTCTTTATTACTCGCCGGCATGTCTATCCAACGGATACCGCTTGGCATGGAGGCCATCTCGGTCGCTATGTTGGATGCCGCGTTCATGAAAGCGGTATCAACATGCCCGTCTTTCACGGCTCGGTACCCCTCGGGGGGGCTGGACATCGCAATAGGTTTCACATCCTTCCACGTCAGACCAAAAAAGGCCAGGATCGACTCATTAATGAGGGTAGGGTATGGCGAACCCGGGTAGGTCGCTACGGTTTTACCCTTTAAATCATAACCGGTCTTTATGGATGAATTCCCTTTTACAACAAAACCCTGTCCGACATGCTCGGGGAGGTAAACCTCTCGGATGGGTTGGGGGCCCCATTCGATTTCGGCATAATCGGACAGGCCCTCCTGGATCAACCAGCAAGACCCCGCCGTGTGGAGGGTGGTAGCCGCTGCCGCGGTACGGACCATCATGGTTCTGGCCAGATCGACGCCCGAAGGTATCGACCGCCATTTGATCTCCGGGTACTTTGCGACCAGGGACTCGGTTACCAGGGCCAGCAGACGATAGCCTCCGGTTCCAATATCATGGGTGCCAAGGATGATGGTGGCCGGTTTAGGCGGCGCGCTGATCCCTTTAGAGGGAATGATTACCAGCACGAAAACTAAGCAAACACTTACTAACAACACAAATTTTTTTGTTTTCATAAAACCCTCCTATTATTTAATAAACTCAACTGCCTCGACCGTATGCCGGGGCATTTAATTTTGGTTGATTTCAAGTGACCGATAAGAAATTGCTGCTGCGTGAATTAAGGCTACAGGAAGCGATCTTGCGTGTCAAGGAGATTATACGGGAGTGTTATACAGGAGATGCAAGCGCAATATATTGTCTTGAGGAAGGCGGCTATACCCGCGGTGGGGCTACGCTGAGGTGTTATGGGAGATCCTCAACCCCCGAGGGGCGATTTTCCCTTCGGCCTGATGTTCAGCACAAGAACGACCGAAAAGCAGGAAGCGATCCCGAGACCGATCCAGGCGGCATGATAACTTCCCGTGGTGTCGAAGATAAAACCGGTCAGCGTCGGACCGATCATCGCACCGATCGCCCCTATGCCCATCACCAGGCCGATGAGGCGGCCGAAGACCGCCCTGCCGAAGTACTCCCCGAGGAGCGCCCCCCGGACGGACGTCCCACCCCCGTAACCGATCGGAAACAGGAGAAGAAAAAGGACCATGACCCACCAGAACTCCACGTAGAACAACAGGAACATCCCCAGGCTCATCATCGTCATGGAGATGGCAAGGGTGTGCGGCTTATCGAACAAATCGGCGAGCCAGCCGAAACCCAGCCGTCCCAGTATGCTGATGACCGACAGACCCGCGGCGATCAAACCGGCCGTTGCACGCGGGATGTGAAGGACATTCAGATAAGGCATGATATGGGTGATGACGGCGGCCACCACCATCATCCGGACCGCCTCGCTCAGGGCGAGAAAAAGAAATGCCCTTTTCTTCAGGGCATCCGCGAACCGGATCTGATTCGTTCCTGCGTCGCCCTTTTCCGATCTCCCTGTCTTCAGCATGTCTGTTTTCCTGCCGTCGGGATGGAGACCGCACTCCTCAGGGGTATTGCGGATGACAAACACGAGGGGAATCCCGATCAGCCATGTCCCCGCTCCAAGGATGATCACGGCTGTCCGCCAGCCGAAGTCGTCTATCAGCCAGACGATGACGGGAACCAGGAAGCCGCTGGCGCCAAAGCCGGAGGTCAGTATCCCGAGCGCCAGGCCTACCTTCGACTGGAACCAGCTCGTGATGACATGCATCATGACGACGCCGGTGCAGCCGCCCCCCCCGAAGGCGATCAGGATAATGCTCGCGTAGAACATCCAGAGCTCCTGGGTGAAACTGAGCATGATAAAACCGATGCCTATGGTAATCACGCCGCACAGGGCAAGCCGACGCGAACCTACGCGGTCGACGAGAAAACCGACCACGGGAGAGAGCATGCTCATCTCGATGCCCCGAAGGCTCAGGGCAAAGGAGATCTGGGTAGAGCTCCAGCCGAACTCCTTGACGAGAGGGTCGAAGAAGGCGGTGAAGCCGAAGAACGTGACGGCGCCCGTCACAATACTGATGATGAAGCAGGCGAGGAGGATCCACCATCCGTAAAAGATATCGTTTAGTCCTTGAGAAAACCGGGATCGCAATGTATCGTTCATATGCAGCGGAGTCAATCAGAGAGACGGATCACTGTCAAGGCGAAAATGGAAATTATTTTCTCTGAAATTCTTTTTGACATTTTTTCTTGACAACCGGCGGGGACTGTGTTTTTATACGCCCACTTTCTAAGGAGCGTTGGACCGTGAGCAGAAAAGAGAGGACAGGCAAAGTGTATAACACGAACTTCTTTTGGTTTTATTATTTTTATACACAGGTCTGCCCGCTGCTTAGGAGGACATAAGGGAAAACAAACAACCCGATCAACTAAGCCATGGACAGACCGAAAGGACGCTGCCCATGGCTTTTTTGTTTCTCCATGGCCGTGGTGGCAGCGCCGAGATCACCACGGCCATTTTATTTTGCGAGGTGAACCATGATTATTCTGATGAAAAAAAATGTCACACAGGAACAGATCGACCATGTGATCGAATGGATCACGTCCGTGGGTTACAAGCCACACATTTCCCAGGGCGTGGAGAGGACGATCATCGGCGCCGTCGGCGACGACAGAGGCAGGGTCCATCTGAAAGCGGCGGCCTTCCTCCCCGGCGTGGAAAGGTGCGTCCCTATCCTCAAGCCATACAAGCTGGCCGGTCGGGAGTTTAGAGAAGAAAACACGGTCATCCGGATCGGGGAGGCGCAAATCGGCGGGGGCGAATTCGTTGTCATCGCCGGTCCCTGCTCGGTAGAGAGCGAAGAACAGCTGATGGAATCGGGCTATATCGCTAAAAAGGCGGGGGCGAAGATCCTCCGGGGCGGGGCCTTCAAACCCCGGACATCGCCTTACAGCTTCCAGGGAATGGAGGAAGAGGGGCTGAAGCTACTCAAGATGGTCGGCGAAAAAGTGGGGATGCCGGTCGTGACCGAAGTCATGAACACGGCCGATGTCGACCTGGTCGAAGAGTACAGCGATATCCTCCAGATCGGCGCACGGAACATCCAGAATTTCGCCCTCCTGAAGCAGGTCGGCCGCTGCCGGAAGCCCATCCTCCTCAAGCGGGGGATGATGACGACGATCGAAGAACTTCTCATGTCGGCGGAATATATCCTCTCCGGGGGTAACGAGCAGGTGATCCTGTGCGAACGGGGTATCCGCACGTTCGAGACAACGACGCGCAACACCCTCGACATCAGCGCGGTACCCGTCCTGAAGGAGCTGACCCATCTGCCGGTGATCATCGATCCGAGCCACGCCTCCGGACACGCCAGATATGTCATCCCCCTCACCAGGGCGGCCGTGGCCGTGGGGGCTGACGGCGCCATCATCGAGATTCATCCGGAACCGGAAAAGGCACTGGTGGACGGGCCCCAGTCGCTCCGGCCGGAGGAGTTCTACCGGCTCATGGACGAGGTAGCTCTCCTGACGGACACGATGCGCAACGGCATAGGGAGGCTTTGATGAACAGGCTGAAAGTGAACCTCGACCGGAAGCTCGGAAACTCCTACGAGATCCACATCGGCGAGCGGATCCTCGACCGCATGGGGCTGATCCTGGCAAAAAACAACTGGGCCGAGAGGGTGGTCGTCGTCACGGATACCCACATCGACACCCTCCACGGGGAGAGGGTCGAAGCCGCCATGAAAAAGACCGGGCTTCGCGTTGACCGGATCACCGTGCCCCCCGGAGAAGCCGCAAAGGAGATGCGGACGGTCCTTTCCATCGTCGAAAAACTGATCGCCCTCGGCGCAGACCGGTCCACCGCGCTTATCGCCCTGGGCGGCGGCGTCATCGGCGATCTCACAGGGTTCACCGCCTCGATCTACATGCGGGGTATCCCGGTCATCCAGGTACCGACGACCCTCCTGGCCCAGGTGGACAGCAGCGTCGGAGGGAAGACGGGGGTCGATACCGGCGCCGGCAAGAACATCCTTGGGACATTCTACCAACCGAAGGGGGTCTTCATCGACCTCTCCTTCCTGGAGACACTCCCCGACGGGCAGTTCCGCAGCGGCCTTGCCGAGGTGATCAAATACGGGGTTATCGAGACCCCGGAGCTGCTGGACGTCATCGAGGCCGCAGCGGCTTCCGGCGGCCTTCGGGAATCCGCGTTTCTCGAGAAGATCATCACGACCGCCTGCCGGATCAAGAAAGGGCTTGTCGAGCTCGACGAATGGGATCGAGGGCTCAGGCGTATTCTGAATTTCGGCCACACCGTCGGCCACGCCGTCGAAGCGGCATCCGCCTACGTGCTCTCCCACGGCGAAGCCGTCTCGATCGGTATGGTGGCAGCGGCGATCCTCTCGGAGGAGCTTCATCACCTGCCCCAAGACGACCGGCGCCGGATTCCCAAAAACCTGGATCTGGAAGAGATTGCCGCGCGCATGACGAGGGACAAGAAGAAAAAGGGAGAGACCGTCCATTTTGTCCTGCTGAAGAAACTAGGGGTTCCCCTCGTGAACGGGGGGATACCGGAAAAGATACTGAAGAAAACACTGGAAGGATTGCACTCATGAGCCAAGATATCTTGCAGGAGTTCAGGGCGAAGATCGAACAAACGGACCGGGAGATCGTCCGCCTCCTCAACGAGCGGGCGGCCGTCTCGGTCGAGATCGGCAAGACCAAGCGGGCCGCCGGACGCGAGGTTTACGATCCCTCCCGGGAGGCCATGGTCTACCGCCATCTGGAGACACTCAACGACGGCATCCTTTCGGAGGCGGCCCTCCGGGGGATCTTCCGGGAGATCCTCTCCGCCTCCCGCTTTCTCCAGACGCCGACCACCGTCGCCTTCCTGGGACCGGAGGCCTCCTTCTCCCATGCGGCGGCCCTGGCCCACTTCGGCGGGGGGATCGCCGCGATACCCACCGTTACGATCCCGGAGGTCTTCGACGAGGTGGAAAGGGGGAGGGAGCAATGGGGGATCGTACCCGTCGAAAACTCCGCCGAGGGTGCGGTCAAAACCACGCTCGATCGTCTCATCTCGACTCCGCTCGTCATCCGGGCGGAGGTGTTCCTCCGGGTCCGGCACTGCCTTCTGGCGAGCTGCGACGACCCGGATGCGATCCGCAAGGTCTACTCCCACCCCCAGGCCCTCGCCCAGTGTCAGGTATGGCTGCGCACCCATCTCCCCGGCGTCTCGCTCGTAGAGGTGGAAAGCACCGCGGGTGCGGCCCGGCGGGTTCGGGATGATAAACGGGCCGCCGCCGTTGCGAGTTTTCTGGCCGCAGAAACCTATGGCCTCAAGCTCCTGGCGGAAGGAATCGAGGACAACCCCGCCAACACGACCCGGTTTCTCGTCATCGGACCGAAGGCGGACAAGGCCGGCGGAGGGACCACCGGGCACGACAAGACCTCGCTTCTCTTCGGTACGCCCCACGTCCCGGGAGCCCTGCAGCGGGCGCTTACCCCCTTCGCCGAGGCCGGGCTCAACCTGATGCGCATCGAGTCGTTCCCGATGCGGGACCGGATATGGGAATACCTCTTCTTTGCAGACTTTGCCGGGCATATTGCCGAGGAAAAGACGCAGGAGTGCCTTGCCGAGTTGAAGAACCGAACGGCCTTCCTCAAGGTTCTGGGGTCATATCCCCGGGGTGAGGAGCTCCCGTGATCTGCATTCCCATCGCCGCCGCGACAACCGATACGGCCATTCTAAGGATGGGGCGTGCCGCGCTTCTGGCCGGCCTTGTCGAGCT
>Ga0208373_1005042_pt1 | contig 11292 bp, 10 predicted proteins | sample RifOxyC2_FD_184036 | JGI IMG/M metagenome (GOLD analysis project Ga0208373, IMG submission 184036) | Soil microbial communities from Rifle, Colorado - Rifle Oxygen_injection C2 (SPAdes) | ecosystem: Environmental > Terrestrial > Deep subsurface > Rock core/Sediment | place: Rifle, Colorado... | reverse complement strand
AGGAAAATGATGGTTGTGTCAACTAAAAAATAAACTTTATTTATGTCTGTCATTACGAGTCCCGACTCAAGTCGGGATGTAGTAATCTCGTTGTTTTGGGGATTGTAAGGGAACACTTATCCCCCGACTCAGTCGGGGGGCGACGGCCTAAAGGCCTCGCAATGACAGAGTAGAAATTAGCTATCTGCGGAATATTTTTCTTGGCAGTTTCAGCAGAATATAGACCAATGATAAATGTAAAAAAGAAATGATAATAGAATAGAGAAATATCGCCGTCAGAATATTTAGATATCCTCTTATTTTTAAAATCGCGTCTGTCGGGTTTATTTTGAATAATAATCCAAATATATTCAGTAAAATTAATATCAGAACTATATATAGAAATCCGCCCCACATTCCTCTTCTGTCGGCCTTGCTGGGCGCAAGATGCGACGCGATGCAAAATGATAAATATAAAAACAGCCAATAATTCCAGGTTTTTAACGCTGAAATATTAAAAAAAGAATTATAAAAATCGGAAGAAATATTTATCAAAAAATCAGAGATGGTGTCGCGACCGAGCAGACTGTTTAGAAGTTCTTTGCCGTCGGGTAAAAATAAATAGGCTAGAAGAGCCAAGACCGCGGAGCCAAAAATCATCGGCGCGGAGCCGATAAAAAAATTGCCGATTCTTTGATAGAGGCTGATTCCGCTGAAAGTATGATCAACCCGTCCCAATTCTCCGGTTTCTTGATTAGGGTCAAAGATTTTAACTTTAATTATTTTATGGCGAAATAATTTCGCGAAAAAATAATGGCCGAATTCATGAAATGGCGTGCCGATCCATGCTGTCCAAAGGATTCCTTTCCAGCCGATGGTCTGTTGGTAGATTTTGTGAGTTTTTTCTTGGAGTTTGGAGAGAATAAAACCTAAAATAAAAAAAATTCCGAATAAGCCGAATATCTGAATCGCGGTTAATTTGAATAAAGTTATAAGAAAATTATACATATTTTAAACCCCCTCTACCTCCCCCTTAAAAAGGGGGAGAAATGCTTGTTTGCATGTTTTGAACCCCCTCCACCTCCCCCTTGGAAAGGGGGAGAAATATCGTCCCCTCCTTAGCAAGGAGGGGTTAGGGGTGGTTGATAATTAAATCTAGTTTGTTTTTTATATCCTGCAAAACGCTGTCTATTTCATATAGTACTTGTTCATTTCTATACCTCAATATATTGAACCCCTTATTTTCTAAAAACTTTTGTCTTTTTTTGTCTTTTTCGGTTTGATAATCTTCAGCGTGGATGTACCCGTCAATTTCTATAATCACTTGTAAGTCCGGACAGTAGAAGTCTACTATATAGTTAGCAATACCGTGTTGTCTGCGAAATTTATAGCCGAGACGGCTTTGTTTAATTTCAGACCAGAGTTTTTTTTCTGATTTTGTCGTTGTGTTGCGTAATTTTTGTCTTATTTTTTTATTATTTTTTAAATTATGTATTTTTGTTTGCATATTTTGAACCCCCTCTCACTCCCCCTTGGAAAGGGGGAGAAATGCTTGTTTGCATATTTTGAACCCCCTCCACCTCCCCCTTGGAAAGGGGGAGAAATATCGTCCCCTCCTTAGCAAGGAGGGGTTAGGGGTGGTTGATAATTAAATTGAGTTTATTTTCTTGTTTTTTTGATTCTTTGCTTTCTTGTCATCACCCATACAATATTCTCCCAATCGCAATTGCCGTGTTTGCTATAAAAAAGAAAATATAAAGAAGCATAATCGGTTTTTCTTTGTGGACAACTCCGTAAATTACCCAGATTATATTTCCGATAATAAGACCAATATAGGTAATAAGCGAGATTCCGGCCGCGTTTTGTTGTGACCAGATTTTCCAGACTTGAGGCAACACGACCATTGGCGTCAGAATACATACCACATATATAGTGTGGTCCAGAAATCTTTTGAACGGTTCCGGGTGGGGGATTGGCTCCAGTTTTTTGGTTTGTCTTTTTCGTTTATGTAGGTGATGAAGTCCGCCGTTTGGCATACTATTAATATAAAAAATTATTTATCCAGCACCACTCGGCTGTACAGCCGAGTGGTGCTGGATTGATTATATTATATCACATTGCAGACATAAGAAGTAAGACATAAGACATAAAGCAAAGCTGTCATTTCGAGAAGGCACGACGAGAAATCTCTCTAAATAAGCGCTTGGTAAAAAAGATCTCTCGTTTTTCACTCGAGATGACAATGAGTAGATTGAGGTGAATCAACTACGGATAAAAAAATTCCCTCGCCGAGTTGACGAAGGAATTTTTATATTTATTCTTCTTTTTTGACTACCTTTTCTGTTTTCTTACTCTGCTTAGCGACTGCTGGCAGGACATTGGCGTATGTTGCCATTTTCATTGAACCATCAAAATGCGCTTTTTTCTTGTGAGAAAATTTTATTTTTCCCGCGATAGCGGCGAAAAGCGTGTCATCCTTGCCTTTTTTTACATTCTTGCCCGGATGAATTCTTGTCCCTCTTTGGCGGGCAATTACCGCGCCTGCTTGAACAGTTTCACCGTCGCCCACTTTGACACCCAAATACTGAGGATTTGAGTCTCGTCCCAGACGGGTGGATCCGCCTGCTTTTTTATGTGCCATATTGGTACATATTATAACCCAGAACAAATCTGGAACCGCCTCCCGAATGCTCCCTCAATAGAGGGTCGGAATCGTTAACCATGCCGTTTATTACGGGGCTAATTGTACCAACTCGGCGCGCGGTTGTCAAGAGGGGGATTTTGATGTAATATATAACATATAGTATGTAACAAAAATCTAAAATCTTTAATCTTAAATCTTTAATCTATCACCCTCACTTATCCCATAAAACTGTATTTTAAATATCGCTTTAATTTAGTGATGTTTATTTTGGCGTTTTTAATCAATCTGGCAAACTGGGTTTGGATTATTATCAGCATCAGACCACAAAAAGAATTGATTTTTTTACACTACAATATACTGTTCGGAGTTGACTATGTGGGGGAGTGGTGGCGAGTTTATCTGGTGGCGATTACCGGATTGGTGATTTTTATCTTTAATTTTCTCCTGGGATGGCTGTTGTTTAATAAAGATAAATTTGTGTCTATTTTAATGAATATCGTGAATGTCGTTTCACAGATTTTTCTTATCATCGCGACGGCGATTTTAGTGTTTTTGAATGTATAAAAAAGGCTTAAAAGGCTTAAAAGGCTTACGAGGCTTACGAGGCTTATGAGGCAAAAAATATGCAAGATTATCATAATTTATTGATATGGAGAAGATCATTTGATTTTGTCAAATTAGTATATAAATTGACAACTCATTTTCCAAAAGAAGAGATGTATAATCTTACCAGCCAATTAAGAAGAGCGGCAATTTCAGTTTTAGCAAATATTGTTGAAGGCAGAGGTAAACCGACCGATAAGGATTTTATGCGTTTTTTATATATTTCAAATGGTTCATTAAGTGAGTGTCAGTGTTATTTTGAAATTGCTTTGGAATTAAAATATATTAATAAAGATCAATTTGATTTTATTAATAATAAGACAAAAGAAATTGGATATTTATTATATAAATTAATTAGTTCAATTAAGTAGCCTTGTAAGCTTTGTAAGCTTTTTAGGCCTTGTGAGCCTTTGTATGAAAGAACATCGTGCTGATTATACCTTGCTTATTTATTTTATAATTTTGTTGTGTTTTGGTTTGCTGATGCTGACTTCCGCCAGCGCGCCTCTAGGCTACAGCCGGCATAGTGATAAGTATTTTTTTATCAAAAGGCAGATTGTGTTTGGGGTATTGCCCGGGATAGTGGCCTTTTTATTTTTATCAAAATTTTATTATAAGAAGATACAGAAATTATCCGGTCTTATTTTTATTTTCACTTTAGTATTGGCAGGTTTAGTGTTTGTTCCGGGGGTGGGTTCTATGTTAGGAACTAATGCTCATAGCTGGATTGTTATTGGAGGATATTCTATGCAACCGGCTGAGTTTTTAAAACTGGGTATGATAATTTTTTTGGCTTATCAAATTAGCGTCATAAAAGATGATTTGCTTGATTTTAAGAAAGGTTTTTTACCGACATTGGGAATGGGCTTAATACCGTTAGCTTTGGTTGTTTTACAGCCGGATGTAGGGACGGCTTTGGTTTTGTTTATGATACTTTTTGGCATGCTTTTTACGGCCGGTTCCAGAATACGGCATCTGGCGGTATTGGTTGGCGCCGGAATAGCTGGTTTTGTATTGATGATAATAAAAGCGCCATATCGGTTGGATCGTCTTATGATTTTTTTGCATCCGGAATTAGATCAACTTGGTGTGGGTTATCATATCAATCAGGCCTGGGTGGCTATCGGAAGCGGGGGGTGGTTTGGCAAAGGTTTGTGGGGCTCGGTGCGTAAATATGAGTTTTTGCCCGAAGTGAACGCGGACAGTATTTTTGCTGTTATCGCGGAGGAGGTGGGTTTTTTGTTTATTATTGCTTTTTTCGTTCTGCTGGTGTTAATATGTTTTAGAAGCTTGCGTATCGCGAAAAACGCGCCGGATACATTTGGCAAGATGTTAGCTTCGGGAATAATTATTTGGTTTATGGCGCAGTCGTTTTTTAATATCGGCGCGATGGTTGGGTTGATGCCTTTGACCGGTTTGCCTTTGCCTTTTGTCAGCCACGGCGGAACAGCGCTTTTAATCGCGATGGCGTCGGTGGGAATACTTGTGAATGTAAGTAAATACTCAGAACATTAAAACATAAAAACATTAAAACATAAAAACAATTTTTACCAATAAGCGATAAATTTATGAAAGTAATATTGTCCGGCGGTTGGACGCTCGGTCCTGTAACTCCGCTTTTGGCCATTTATGAAGTTGTAAAAGAAAAATATCCGACTGCGGAGTTTGTTTGGGTTGGCACTAAAAACGGTCCGGAAAAAACCTTGATTGAGAGGCAGGGAATCAAGTTTGTCAGTTTTTCAGCCGGAAAATGGCGTCGTTATTTTTCTTTTGTTAATATTTTTGATTTGTTTAAAATACTGTTGGGTTTTTTTGAATCTTTGCTTTTTTTAAGAAGAGAAAAGCCGAATCTGTGCGTTTCGGCCGGAGGTTTTGTTTCCGTGCCGTTGCATTGGGCGGCCAAATTTAAAAAAATACCAACTTGGATTCACCAACAAGATGTCCGAATCGGCCTGGCCAATAAACTGATGGCAAAATCAGCGAAAATAATTACGGTCGCGTTGGAAGAAAATGTGAAAAAATTTCCTGTGGGCAAGACTTTTTTCTTGGGCAATCCGGTTAGGCAGGAGATTTTAAAAGGGGACAAGGAAACAGCCAGAAAAATGTTTGGTTTGAGCGGAGCCAAGCCTGTTTTGTTCGCGACCGGCGGAGGAACCGGTTCGGAAAATGTGAATATGCTGGTGGCGGACGCGGCCGAAGAATTAAAATATGTTTGTGAGATAATCCATTTATCCGGAAGGGAGCGGGACCATGAGAAGTTGGAAGAAATCGCTTCCAAAAATAGTCATTATAAAACTTATAATTTTTTTACCGAAGAAATGAAGCACGCCTATATAATCGCGGATTTGGTTATATCCAGAGGCGGTTTTGGAACCTTGACGGAATTATCCGTTCTGAAAAAACCGGCAATAATTATTCCGATTCCGGGACATCAAGAGGAAAATGTCGCGCTTTTGGCGAAAAGCGGAGCGGTTGTTTTGGTTGATGAAAGAGTTGAAACCGGCGCCGGGTTGGCTAAGCTGGTAAAGGATATTTTGGAAGATAAAGAAAAGATGGAAAGTATGAAAAATAAACTGGCCGGTTTAATAATTATAGCCAAGAAAGAAAATATTTTGGATATTTTTGAAAAAGCGAGGGCGTAGGTAGGAGTTGCAAAATCGCGCCGATTGTGTAAGATATATAAAAGGAGAAAAAAGATGTCGGAACAAAAAGATGATGACCTTAATAATTTTGAATTACATAAGCAATTGGCCACGGGCATCGCGCAAGTGATTATGTTCAAAAAAAAGGCGTTGGACGACCAAAGAGCCGACCATCTGGTTATTCGAGAGGCGATTATGGCCGGATGTAAAGGTCTGTCCAAAGAAATCGTTGGACATATCAATAATTTTGTCTTGGCGATTTTCACTCACATTTATTTGACTGATATACATAAAGTGTTATGCGAAGATTACTCGGATGTCTGGGTGATGATTAATGCGTATCTGTCGGCCATCGGCTATGAGCCGGTTGAGCCGGTAGAACTTAAGCTGAATGTTTAAACTGGCATCTTTCGCGCTTTGGCGCAAATAACCCCTGGCATAACCGGGGGTTTAAATTTTTACCTGTTTTTGTTTTCGGCTTTGTAAGCCAAAAATCCCCAGATATCCAACAGTATAAAAGGAAGCAGAATAAAAATAAGAAATGAAATAAAAGCGATAGTAATAGTTTCGTTTAAATAATAATATCCAATAAAGCCTAGCAATCCGGTAATTATGTCAGTCACTCTGTTTGAGACGGCTTCTTGTATTTTTAATTTGATTTCGTATAATTCCCAAACAATCATTGTTGCGGATGATATTGCCAGTCCGGCGAGAAAAGAAATATCGAGATGAATGAAAATATAAGCAAGAATCGCTCCGCCGAGAATATGGTTGACCGCCCAAAAATCAATATATTTTCCTTCGTTCCAGATTTTTATTTGCCATTGTTTCATATATTGTAATTATAACGCGTTTTTTCTCAAGAAACAATAATTAAATAATAAGAGCTTGACTTTTTCCGTTTTTTGTATGAAGATGGTTATAACCAATAAACAAGTTTGTCCTTTACAACCGGAAAGAGGTTGAAGATGAAATCAAAACAGCGATTGGTCAATGGGAAGCGGTTATTTGCCTTATGCGTTTTCTGCCTGCTTTTGTCTTTCCCTGTGGAAACGGAGTATTCCGGACTGGGGGAAAATAAAACCCAAACAACCCCGGAGAAATCCAAAAAGTCCAAATACTTCCGCTATCAAGCCAAGAAATCACCGTCAGCGCCGGAAGAAGCTAAAAAGACTTTTTGGCCGATGCCGGAAGTTGAAGTTATTGACTTTGATGAGTATGTCCAGCGCGCGGAAAATCTGTGCGGGGATTATGATCGTTCAATGGCTGATATTGAGGCATCGGCCGGCAATGCGGAGACAGCCATCCTAATTTGTTTGGAAGATGATGATTATATGTGCGCTTACAGAATCGCCAAGAAATACAAGGATTCTCTTCCCCGCAAAAGTGAATATGATCCGTATAATATCGTCAGAAAAGCGGAGGAGATTGGATGGGTCCCGCTTGATTGGCTGGCATCTGCTTATGAAGAGCTAAAAATTCTTGACAAAGCAGAGGAGATTTATAAGGATACGGCGGACAGGTGGGGAAGCTATTATAATTTGCTGGACTTTTACCTTAGACAAAATTTTTTTGCCGCGGCAAGAAAATTGGTAGATGATGAATCTGTCAGGATAGGCAATAGTTATTTACTTTTGGCCGTTGCTGATAAAGGAAAACTCAAGGAAATCGGCCTTTATGATAAGTTTTTGTCTAGTTGCCGTAGGGAACCTACGCCAGGCTGTTTGTCATATATAGACAGCGGGGACATATCCAAAGATATGCTTGAAAAAGCGTGGAATTCTGGAATCGGCGACCAGTACCCCGACGGCGAATATGTTAGCTCCTACGATTTGGCAATCATTGCCAAATTAGCCCTTGATTCCGGTTTGTCCGGCAGTTATGCCGATTTTTTGCGGGAAAGAACGGTCAAAAAATTTGATACGGATGCGTATTTTAGCTTCGGGGATATGAGCGCCGCGCTTTTGTTGGGTTGGGAAAATGATATTCTGTCGCGCTTGGGAGAAGACATACCGAATGTTTATGCTCAATTGGGCGAGGTCGCTTTTGAACAAGGCGATTATGAAAAAGTCTATAAATTCCTTGAGCAAAGCGATACGTTCGGTGTTTCGTATGGTATAGCCTTGGCCTCGCGGAATGGCGATACGGAAGCAGCCCGGAAGTTTGCCCGCCTTTTGTTGGAGGGGAATGATAAGGTAATAAGCCTTAAGGGCACCGGCTCTATAGCAGAAGGGGATGCGTATATCGCGCTGGGCGATTGGAAAGAGGCGATGGCCAACTGTGAATGGGGCATGGGGACGGATGATTTTGCTCCGTATGAATCGTGCCAATGCGCGGTTGAGGTTGTGCAAGGATTGCAAAAAGAAATGAAAGAGGGGGAATAAAATAAAAAAAGGGGGATAAAAAACCCGTCCGCTCAGATTCTTGAGCGGACGGGTTTTAAAATTATATGATTTTAGGCTTGACTAAAGAAAAAAAATGGTGTAATATATTGAATATTGAATTTTACACGGTCCGGTAGCTCCCGCCAGAGGCGGGCAGGCAGCTGGACCAGCTTCGCTCCTTATGCGACATGCTAAACTGATTGGCTTGCCGCATGATGACCGAAGGTCATTTTACACGGTCCGGTAGCTCAGCTGGTAGAGCAGTAGCCTTTTAAGCTAACGGTCGCGGGTTCGAGCCCCGCCCGGATCACAAAACAAGCTAAAAAGCTTGTTTTTATGTTTGTTAACGTCTATAATTAAAGTAGTGAATAAACATTAGTTTGCTATTTTTTTATGTATTACGCTCAAAACATAGAAGACGTATTGTCCGCTTTGAAATCAAGCGAAAACGGCTTAAGCGAAGAACAGGCTAAAGAAAGATTGAAAAAATACGGGGAAAATAATCTTCCGAAATCGGGCGAAAAAATAACCCGAATAAAGATTTTATTGGATCAGTTTAAAAGCCCGCTTATTTTTATTTTGATAATCGCCGGAATTGTCAGCGGTATTTTGGGTGAACGCATAGACGCGACAGTTATTTTTATCACGGTCGGCATCAACACCATTGTCGGTTTTATGCAGGAAGATAAAGCCAACCAAGCGCTTAAAAAACTTCGTTCTCTGATTGAATACAACGCGGTTGTGATGCGTAATGGCAAGTTGAGACAAATTAAAAGTCTGGAAATCGCGCCGGGCGATATTTTGCATATTGAAGCTGGAGACAAAATACAAGCTGACGGCCGAATAATAACTTCAGTGGATTTTGAAACCAATGAGGCGGCGCTGACCGGCGAATCCGAGCCGAACAAGAAAAATAATAGCATTTTGGAAGAAAAAACCAGCGTGGCGGACAGAGTCAATATGGTGTTCAGAGGAACAGTGGCGGTAAATGGGCGGGCGACTATGATTGTTACCGGCACGGGCAAGAATACGGAAATAGGCAAAATTGCTTCGCTTGTTAAAGAAACAAAAGAGGATAGAACCCCTTTGCAAATACAATTAAATAAGATGAGTCGGGTGCTGGCGATTATCGTTTTGACTGTGTCTGTTTTGATATTTATTTTGGGTGTTTTTGTCAGAAGCAATGGGGAAACGGTCCTGCAGATGTTTGAAGTGGCGGTGGCGATGGCGGTGGCGGCGATTCCCGAAGGGTTGGTAATTACGCTTACAGTAATTTTGGCGGTGGGAATGCGGTTTATATTAAAACGCAAAGCTTTGGTCAGAAAATTGGTGGCGGCTGAAACTCTTGGTTCTGTCTCCGTGATTTGCACCGATAAAACCGGCACGATTACCGAGGGGAAAATGCGCATTACCAGACTAATAACCGCGCAGGATGATTTGGATTTTGAAGAATTGAAAACTTTGGATATTTCCAAACACGACAGACACAGTGAAGCGCTGTTCAGCTTGCGGATTGGAGTTTTAAGCAATGATGGAGTGATTGAAAATACTGATTTGGCCGAAGATAAGTGGAAAATGATTGGGGACACCACGGATTTGGCTTTTTTGCACATGGGGGCCGTTGCCGGATTTGATAAAGAAAATTTGGAAAGAGTTATGGACAGAATGGATGAAATTCCTTTTTCCAGCGAGAGAAAATATATGGCGACTTTGCATAGTGTTGATAATAGCCATGTTGTTTATATTAAAGGCGCGCCCGAAGTGTTGTTGGCGAAGTGCAAATTTTTTGAGGAAAATGGAAAAATGAAAAAGCTGACAGAGGCCAAACAATTATGGTTTCAAAAAGAAATAGACAGTTTGACGGATAAAGGTTTGCGGGTATTGGCGTTGGCGTGTAAAAAAATAGACGCGGAACAAGAAAAAATATCAGAAGAAGACATAAACGAGTTGACGCTGGTCGGCGTAGCCGGATTATCCGATCCGATAAGGCCGGATGTCAAAGAAACAATTAAGTTATCCCATCAAGCCGGTATTAAAACCGTAATGATTACCGGCGACCATATAAAAACCGCGCAGGCGATTGCCAAAGAAATCGGTTTGGCCGATGATCTTGATAAAATATTTGACGGACAAAAATTGGAACACATGACGGACGATGAATTGCGCGCGGTTATAGAACATGTTTCCATTTTTGCCCGGGTTGACCCTATCCATAAAATTCGCATCGTGCGCGCTTTTCAGGCCAACGGCGAGGTGGTGGCGATGACGGGCGATGGTGTTAATGACGCGCCGGCTTTAAAGGCCGCAGATATTGGCATAGCGCTCGGTTCAGGTTCTGATGTTTCCAAAGAAATCGCGGATATGGTATTACTGGACGATTCATACAGCACAATTGTCTCGGCCGTGGAACAGGGTAGAGAAATTTATCAAAATGTTAAGAAAGTCGTGTTATATTTGCTGTCCGGCAGTTTCGCGGAAATGGTTTTGATTAGCGGTAGTTTGATTGCGGGTTTGCCGTTGGCGATTTTGCCGGCGCAGATTTTATGGGTTAATATAATTGAGGATGCTTTCCCCAATATGGCGTTGGCTTTTGACAAAGGCGATAAAGAAAATATGGCCGAGGGTCCGAGAAAACGCGGAGAGCCGTTGATAGATGTGGAAATGAAGACGATGATAATAATTATTTCCGTTGTTTCCAATTTGGTTTTGTTCGGTCTGTTTATTTATTTCTTAAATACGATTGGCGATTTGGCTAAAATCAGAACCTTGATGTTTGTGGGGTTGGGGATTGATTCTCTGTTGTATGTTTATTCGGTGCGCAGTATGCGTCATATGATTTGGGAAAAGAATCCGTTTGATAATCAATATCTTAATCTGGCGCTTTTGTTTGGCTGGGCGATGTTGTTGAGCACTATTTATCTTGAACCGTTGCAAAAACTGCTTAGGACGGTGGCGCTTGATTGGCAGAATTGGGCGGTGATGCTTGGTTTTGGTCTGTTGAATATTGTTTTGATTGAAGTGGTAAAAGGAATGTTTTTGG
>Ga0208373_1005041_pt1 | contig 11293 bp, 8 predicted proteins | sample RifOxyC2_FD_184036 | JGI IMG/M metagenome (GOLD analysis project Ga0208373, IMG submission 184036) | Soil microbial communities from Rifle, Colorado - Rifle Oxygen_injection C2 (SPAdes) | ecosystem: Environmental > Terrestrial > Deep subsurface > Rock core/Sediment | place: Rifle, Colorado... | reverse complement strand
ATGTCAGGCTCCCTTTTGTTTTTGCACACACAATGAAAAGGTTCAGCAAATATTCATTTTGGCAGAAAAAAGATTTTCAGTCAACAAAATGAAAAGCCCCCGGCCGCGATTGCGACTGGGGGCGAGAATGTACTTGTTGTGCTTAACGAAGCACAGCGGACTTCGGCACCCTGCCACGTCCATCACGAGCACCGGCTTGCCTCAAGGGATTCTCTTCGTTTTCAGCGAGAAAAACGATGCACGCAGAAAGATCCTCGTGTGTGCCTTCCATGGTCAGGTGAGTGCTATCGAAGATGCAACACTTGTGTTTGTGTTGCGCTTCGGCCACGCTCTGCTTGGGAAGACGCAGACGATCCACCTCGATCTTCACCGTGAAGATCTCACCGTTTTGCTGAATACTCGGATGCAGGCGCCGTTGAAAATGATGGCGCAGAGATGCACGAATAGTTGCCGACATAAGGAACCTCTCTGATTGTGTATAAGGCACTTTCCTACCTTAGGAAAGTTGCTAGCAATAGAGTGACAAATATTATTAAATCACTAAAAAAGAGTTTAGTCAATGTCTATTTCTTTTTACGTTTTAATTTCTTTTCTGTTTCATTGATAGCGATCATAGTCTTAATGACGGTATCCGGATTTAAAGAAATGGAATCTATACCCTGCTCAACTAAAAACTGGGCAAAATCTGGAAAGTCAGATGGTGCTTGACCACAAATGCCGATCTTCCGTTTATTCTTTTTGGCCTTCTTAATCACTTCTGCAATCAAAGTTTTAACCGCCATATTTTTTTCATCATAAACATGTGAAACTAATTCACTATCTCTATCTACTCCTAAAGTAAGCTGGGTCAAGTCATTGGAGCCGATAGAAAAGCCATCAAAAATTTTAGAAAAATCGTCAGCTAAAATAACATTAGAAGGAATCTCACACATTACATAAACTTCTAAATTATCTTTACCTCGTTCTAAGCCAAAATCTCTCATGATGGCCAAAACTTTTTTAGCTTCCTCTACGGTGCGACAAAAAGGAATCATCACTTTGACATTAGTCAAACCCATGACTTTGCGCACTTTGACTAAAGCTCTGCACTCTAGTTTAAAAGCAGCAATGTAGTTTGGATCATAGTAGCGGCTTGCTCCACGCCAGCCAATCATCGGGTTTGATTCAATGGGCTCAAAGCCTTTGCCACCGATTAAACCGGCATATTCATTTGATTTAAAATCTGACAATCTGACGATCACATCTTTAGGGTAAAAAGCAGCGGCAATGCGCGCTATACCTTCGGCTAATTTATCCACAAAAAATTGTGCTTTATTCTCGTGTGTAGTAGTAAGACTGGCAATTTGTTTTTTTAATTTTTCATCTTTTAGTTTATTAAAATTTAATAGTGCTAAAGGATGAATGCGAATATAATTTGAAATCACAAATTCTTCACGCGCCAAGCCCACACCTTCATTTGGGATAAAACTTTGCGCCATAGCCATTTCCGGATTACCAATATTCATCATGATCTTGGTTTTTGGCTTTGGTATTTTCTTCAAGTCAGTTTTTTTGATTTTAAAAACTAACAGGCCTTCATAGACATGTCCTTTTTCGCCTTCAGCGCAACTGACAGTTGCGCTGATACCGTTCTTAATAGTCTTAGTGCCATCTTTGGTGCCGACGACACAAGGGATGCCGAGCTCACGAGAAATAATAGCTGCATGACAAGTACGACCACCAGAGTTGGTGACAATAGCTGAAGCTTTTTTCATGATCGGCTCCCAGTCTGGGTCAGTCATCTCGGTCACTAATACTTCACCCTGTAAAAACTGTCCGATATTAGCCACATTTTCAATCACATGTACTTTACCTTTACCGATTTTTGCTCCAACTGAAGCACCGGTGGATAATAATTTACCTTTGCCTTGCAAAATATACTCTTCCAAAATATTAGCATTATCACGACTACGGACAGTTTCTGGTCTAGCTTGGACGATAAATAATTTGCCTGTAACGCCATCTTTAGCCCACTCCATGTCCATGGGTTTTTTATAGTGCGCTTCGATCTGTACCGCCCATCTGGCTAATTTTAAAATTTCTTGATCAGTCAGAACGTATTGACCACGCTCTTCTGGAGTAGTCGCCATGCCTTTGATATTTGGACCAGAACTTTCTGTATTATAAACTAATTTTTTTAGTTTAGCGCCAAGATTTTTACTAATAATCGGGACTAAACCTGGTTTTAAATTTGTTTTAAAAACATAATACTCGTCTGGCGTCACTACGCCTTGCACAATATAGTCGCCCAAGCCATAAGCAGCATTGATCAAAACTGCTTGGCGAAAACCTGACTCAGTATCGATAGAAAACATCACACCAGAGCAGGCCTTATCTGATCTGACCATTTTTTGGACAGTGATCGAAAGCTGAATATCAAAATGACTAAATTTTTTATCCACTCGATAAGAAATAGCCCGATCAGTAAATAAAGACGCTACACATTTTTTACAAGCTTCTAAAACTTGGGCGTCACCTTTGATATGTAAATACGACTCTTGTTGTCCAGCAAAAGAAGCATCGGGCAAATCTTCAGCGGTGGCTGAAGAGCGAATAGCCACATCTGTAAAATTAGTTTTATATTGTTTAGAAAGTTGATGATAGGCTTCTAAAATTGCTTTCTTTAAATCTTCAGGAAATTTAGCATTCAAAATAGTGGCTCTTACTTTTGCCCCACGTTCCGATAAATTTTTAATACTATTAGTATCTAAATCTACTAAAATTCTCTCGATATCATCTTTGATACCGGCGGTTTTTAAAAAATAATTATAAGCAGCCGCTGTCACCGAAAAACCATTCGGCACATCCACTCCCTTACTGGTTAACTTACTATACATTTCTCCTAACGAAGCATTCTTACCACCTACTCTAGGGATATCTTTGATAGTAGTGTCTTTGAACCACAAAATAAACTTATTTTTCTTGGCTTGCATAAAAATCTTTTAATTTTAATATTAAAAATTTATAAATCTAGTTTACTCACATATTTGCCTAAAATCGGCATCACCCAATATTCACCAGCCATAGCTTTCTGTGCTCCCAGAACTGAATAAAGAATCACCATGATAAATAAAGCCCAGCCAATAATTGGGATCCAAAAAATAATCCAACCAATGATTTCAATCACAAATAATAGCAAACCTTGTTTGGCATGAAATTGAGCAAAATGTGAACGGCGCTTTAAAAATAAAGGCACCAAACATAAAATCCAAATATATGACAGTGCCGCTACAAAACGATTGCTATCAATATCACGCTGATTTTTTTCTAAACTCATATAATTTCTTTTAACCTTGCATTATTCTTCCGCCGTAGGCGGAAGAAATATTACTTCTAAAATTTATTTATTAATTATTTTGACAAATAAACTGCCAGCGACAGCGATAATAAGTAACATCCAAATCGGCTCCACTACTAGACTTAGCCAAGTCCATAAACTGTGAATGACAAAAATACGATAAATGCCAGAAGCAAAAACTGCGACTAATTGACCCAGGACAGCGGTAATCATAATTTGTTCAGTCGCCAAAAACCAACGTCTAGCGCCTAAATAAAACCAGCCAACTAAAACTGCTATGCGCCAAAGCCATAGAGATAATAATAAGTAAGTCGCTGACCAATACCAATGTTGACTAACAAAATGCAAGGCAATTTCACCAGCTAAGACAAAAACAAATAAAACTAAGCTCGCAAAAACCCAAGAAAAATTATCTGACCAATCAAAACTAACTTTTTCCGCCCGCGAGGCGGTCGCCCTCTGGGCGGTCTGTTTCTGCTCTTCAAACCATTGATCGCTAATAGCCGAAACTACAGTTTCAGCTGGCTCAAATATTTCACTTTCTTGATCAGGCGTAAATTTTAGTTCTGTATCGACGACCGTGATTTTTTCTTCGGCTGCTTTTTCATCTATATTTTGCGGATCAGAAATAATTTGCTCACTGACTGAAACTTTGATCTCTGGCTTTACTAAAGTTTTTTTAGTTTTTTGAGGTTTAGCAATTTTAGACAAATCAGCTAACCAAACTTCATCCTTGACTTCGTATTCCCAAGGATAATTTTCATTAGCTTGCCAATCTAATTCTTCGACTTGATCAAAATTGATTTTATTTTTATTATCATGCTTCATAGATGACTGTATTATACAATATTTATCGTATTTATGCCAACAAAAATGACCTCGAAGGTTTTTAAACCTTCGAGGTCATTTTATTATATTTTTTACATCATGCCACCCATACCGCCCATGCCTGGCATGCCACGGCCTTCTTCTTTGTCTGCTTTGGGAAGATCAGTAATAACAGCTTCGGTCATCAAAAACATACCAGCGGCTGAAGCGGCGTTTTGCAAAGCGGCGCGTGCCACTTTGGTTGGATCCACAATACCAGCTTTGACTAAATCTTCAATTTTATCATCTTTAGCATTATAACCAACATTGTCTTTTTGCGCCAAAACTTCAGCCACAATCACGCCACCATCTTTTCCGGCGTTAGCAGCGATTTGTGCTAGTGGAGCAAGTAAGGCTTTTTTCAAAATCTCTGCACCTAGCTTTTCTTCACCTTCTAATTTCAAATCATCAATAACAGATAAAGAACGTAAATAGGCCACGCCTCCACCAACAATCACCCCTTCTTCAACCGCGGCTTTGGTAGCAGCCAGCGCATCTTCAATGCGATCTTTCTTTTCTTTCATTTCTGTTTCGGTAGCAGCCCCTACTTTGATGACAGCTACACCGCCAGAAAGTTTAGCTAAACGCTCTTGCAATTTATCTTTATCAAAATCTGAGTCTGCATTTTTCAAAGCTTGCTCAATTTGTTTTATTCTGTCTTTGATTTGTGCCTCGTCGCCTTTGCCATCAACTATCGTCGTATTTTCTTTAGTAGCTACTACTTTACGAGCAGAGCCTAACATTTCTACACTAGCATTAGCTAATTTTAAGCCAATTTCTTCAGAAATAACTTTGGCGCCAGTCAAAATAGCTATATCAGTCAACATTTCTTTTTTGCGATCACCAAAACCAGGAGCTTTGATAGCCAAAGTAGAAAATGCACCTCTTAATTTATTGACCACTAGAGTGGCTAGTGCATCACCCTCAATATCGTCAGCGATAATAACTAGTTCTTTACGACCTGAAGCTGCTAGTGACTCTAGTAAAGGCAAAAGATCTTGTAAATTTGAAACTTTTTGATCAGTGATCAAAATACTTGGCTCTTCATAAACGGCTTGCATTTTTTCACTATCTGTCACCATATAGTGTGAGGCGTAGCCTTTATCAAACTGCATACCTTCAACCACTTCTTTATCGACACCAAAACTTTGATTTTCTTCGACGGTGATCACGCCATTTTTACCCACAGCTTCCATAGCGGAAGCAATGATGGCGCCGATTTCTTTGTCATTAGCAGAAATAGAAGCTACCTGTTCAATTTCATTTTGATCAGCGACTTCTTTAGAAATTTCCTTTAAGTGTTTAACAACAGCATCAACTGCTAAATCAATCCCGCGTTTTAAAGCCAAAGGATTAGCACCAGCGGTGACGTTTTTTAAACCTTCAGCGATAATACTTTGCGCTAAAACAGTGGCGGTCGTAGTACCATCACCAGCGACATCAGCGGTTTTTGAGGCTACTTCTTTGACAATCTCGGCACCAATATTTTCAAACTTATCTTCAAGCTCAATGTCTTTAGCTACTGTCACACCGTCTTTAGTAATAGTTGGTGCACCATAACCTTTGTCCAAGACGACGTTACGGCCTTTTGGACCCAAAGTTACTTTGACAGAATTAGCGAGCTTATCGACACCAGCGCGCATCTTGCTGCGAGCCTCTTCATTAAAGAGAATTTGTTTTGCCATATTTTTTATAGTTTAAAAGTTAAAAAAGTTTACAAGTCACAAGTTATCTAATACACTTGATAACTTGTCAACTTGCGAACTGATTTATGTAGCGACAGCTAATAAATCTTCGTGATTCAAAATTTTATATTCTTGTCCATCTACTTTTATTTCTGTACCACCATATTCAGCGCAAATAACTTTTTGGCCAACATTTAAATTTAAAGCCTTGATTTTTTCACCTTGACCCAGTGAGACAATTTCTCCTTCAAGGCGATTTTCTTTAGTAACTGACTCTGGTAAAATAATACCAGACTTAGTAGTTTCTTGTTTTGGTAAAACTTTGATGATCACACGATCTCCTAATGGTTTTAGATTCATATGTTTTTCAATTTAATGATTAAATTAGCACTCTACATTATAGAGTGCTAAAAAGCTTTTGTCAAGAATTACTCCTCTTTTTTACCCCGTTAGATAATTAACAAAAAAATGATTACTCTATATATCTAACGGGGTGAATAAACAGACTTAAAGTAATAAATAGCAATAAAATTCCTGTCCAAGTGGTCCAAAGATAATGATCTAGTAAACTTACTAGCAAAACAGAAATTAATAAACCCAAAGAAATCAAGTTTGGTTTTTGAAATAATTTTTTGCGCCAAGCGCTAAACAAAAAATATAATAAAAACAAACAAGTGATAATGCCACTTTCGGCTAAGACTAATAAATAAAAATTATGAATTGGCTGGACAACATAAGGTGGCAATTTTTGTTCGCCTAAATTATTTTTTTGATAAGCGAGATAGGTATTAGCACCTAAACCCTGGCCTAATATTAATTGTTGATAATTATGCCAATCAATTTGCTGAAAAGATAATTGTCTTTCTGCCAAAGACCTCGCTTCTAAATCACCTTGCGCTTTTAAGCGTGTCACCCAGGCACCGGGAAATAAAAAATTAACTGCTAACAAAACTGCGATACTTAATAAAAAGGCTTTAGTAAAAATCTGCAAAGCTAAAAACTTTTTCCTAAAAATTGCTATAAAGATTAAAACAGCTAAGCTCACAAACCAAGCTAAAGCAGCTGAACGAGAAAAAGTAAAAAATAAGGCAAATAAAACTAAAATAAGGCTGACTAAAACAACTACTAAAGGCCAAAGGTGTTTTTTTATTTTACTGATTTGCCAACTCTCCTCTTTGCTTTCACTATACAAATGTAGCCACCACCAAATACCAGCCCATAAACTAAAAAGTAAAAAACCACCTAAAATATTTGGATGTGGCAAAGAACCATAGGCTCTTAACATCCTATTTAAATCATATTGTACCACTGAAGTACCTAGGTCAGCCGCCGAGTGAGTAGCTAAACCAAACCATTTATTAGCTGGGCTAGTCTGCATCAACATCTGATACCAGACAAAAACTCCCTGCACAGCACCACTCGCTAATAAGCCAGCATAAAAGACTGCGGGTTTTATTTTTTGCCAAACTAAAATGGATAGTGAAGCTAAAATAAGCATGCCTAGATAATAAAAACTTAAAGTGCTTAAAGGACTAAAAAATGCTAGAATAATTAAATACAAAATAAATAATACAAGTACCCCCTCCCCGTCTACGCGGGGATGACAACTGGTATTCTTGGCTTTATTAGCAAAATATAAAGCTAACAAAATAATAAGCAAGATCATGCTAGCATAAAGTCCTAATTGGCCATACTCCCAAGTTTGATCCGCTATTTTAATGCTCTGAAAAATCCAACGAGTTTGCCAAGGTAAAATTAGCAATAAAATAAAAGCCAAGCTATTAAAAATAAAATCTGCTTTAAATAAGTTCTTCATCGTCTTGTCCTAAATATAAATTATGTATGCGCTCTCGCCATTTTTTATAAAATAATTCTCGTCGATCATTGACATGAAACTTTAACATCTGTTCATTGACAATGATTTTGGTATCGACATTGATTAATTCCCTTAAATTATGAGCAATAATACGACTTTGTATTTGGCGATAAAAATTGTCTAGATAATAATTCAACCATGGTGGCGAAAATAAAAAGTTTAAAATCTGACGAACAATTTTCGTCAACCAATTAATCTTGACCGTCTGACAAAAATCATTAGCATAAGTATTTGGTAGATATTTTTTCACCCAAACATTGGCCTCCAGAAACTTCTGATAAGTTTGATCCCGATCATAAACCGGCAATAGCTGCGCTACCCAATACGGTGTATAAATGTCATGAATACTAAATAAAATATTTTCAATACTCAAGCTGTCTTCACTAATAAAAAAACTCAAACAAAAAGTATCACGATGCTTGTCTAAACTTGGTCTTAAGCCTAAAATTTTGACAATCAAAATGGTAAAAAATCTGGCGAGCCAGATTTTCTTTTTTTCCGTGATGATAAAGAGATCGATGTCACTTTCTTCGCTGGCATTAGAAAAAGATAAAGAATTACAAATAGCAATCAGCTTGATAAAAGGCAAGTATTTGTAAATCCTCAAAAGCTTTGAAACTTTAGCAAATTTACGCTCGGACAAATCATTGTGATGCTTGCGAATCAGATAGTTATAACCTCTATCTTTTAGGCTATAAAAAGCTTCATTTAAAACTAAATTTTTGAGTAAAACCGGGCTAGTCTCTAAAGCAACTTTGACTTCTAGTAAAGAAAACTTTTGATTTGGTCGATAAAGCCACTTCCAAATTTCTTCGGCCGTTAAGGGTTGGTTAAAGACATCAAAAAAAGAAATTGTCTTTAAAATGGATTGTTCTAAAGCACTCACCATAGCCCCTATAGTTTACTATTTTTTAAACATTTTAGCGAGATACTGGCCAGTAAAGCTATTTTTCACTTTCGCCACCTCTTTTGGCGTACCCTCAGCCACTAAATAGCCCCCTTTATCGCCACCTTCAGGACCTAGGTCTATTACCCAGTCCGAACTCTTGATCACATCGAGATTATGCTCAATCACCAAAACAGTATTGCCCTTGTCGACTAAACGCTGTAAAACGTCTAACAATCTTTTGACATCAGCAAAGTGCAAGCCAGTAGTTGGCTCGTCTAAAATATATAAAGTTTTGCCTGAAGCCCGGCGAGACAGTTCAGTGGCTAGTTTGATACGTTGGGCTTCACCGCCAGACAAAGTCGTAGCTGACTGACCTAGGGCAGCATATCCCAAACCAACATCCACTAAAGTTTTTAGTTTATTATGAATATTGGGGATATTAGCAAAAAAATTCGTCGCTTCTTCGACCGTCATTTGTAAAACTTCGGAAATATCTTTGCCTTTATAGTGTATTTCTAAAGCTTCATTGTTATAGCGCTTGCCATGACACTCTTCACACTCCACATAGACATTTGGTAAAAAGTTCATTTCGATTTTTACTACGCCGTCACCTTGGCAAGCTTCACAACGTCCACCTTTGACATTAAAAGAAAATCTGCCCGCTTTGTAGCCTCTGATTTTAGCTTCTGGTAATTCGGCAAACAAATCTCTAATGTAAGTAAAAACGCCAGTATAAGTAGCAGGATTTGAGCGTGGTGTGCGGCCGATAGCGGATTGATCGATATCAATCACTTTGTCGATATATTCTAAACCTTTGATCGCTTTATGTTTGGCGGGATTTTCTTTGGCATGATAAAAATGTTGGGTCAAAGCTTTGGCTAAAATCTCGGTCATCAAAGTAGATTTACCAGAGCCAGACACACCGGTGATACTGATAAATTTACCCAAAGGAAAATGCACATCAATATCTTTGAGGTTAAAAGCAGCCGCGCCTAAAATAGACAAAGTTTTGCCATTACCACTACGATATTTTTTAAGGTTTGGGATGCTTAAATCTCCAGATAAATATTTACCAGTCAAAGATTTTTTATTTTTCTTGATTTGCAAAGGCGTGCCGATGGCGGTAATCTCTCCACCATGCTTACCCGCTCCCGGACCGATATCGATCACCCAATCAGCGGATAAAATAGTTTCTTCATCATGCTCCACCACAATGACGGTGTTGCCTAGATCTCTTAAATGTTTCAAAGTCTCGATTAATTTAGCATTGTCTCGCTGATGTAAACCAATAGAAGGCTCATCTAGAATATACAAAACTCCCATCAGAGAAGAGCCGATCTGGGTAGCTAGTCTGATACGTTGGGCTTCACCACCAGATAAAGTATTAGCCGAACGATCAAGCGTGAGATAGCTCAAGCCAACGTTTTGTAAAAAATTCAAACGCGCTAAAATTTCTTTTAGCACTTGCTTAACGATGATTAATTCTCTGGCTGATAATTTTTTATCTAGAGTCGTAAAAAAGCTCGTCAAATTTTCTATCGTCATGGCTGACACGTCAGCAATATTTTGATCTGCTACCGTGATACTTAAAATTTCTTTTTTCAAACGCTTACCAAAACAGGTTTCGCAAGGCGTGATGCGCATATAGCGCTCTATTTCGCTACGGATATAGTCAGAGTCTGTTTCGCGATAACGACGCATCAGATTATTTACCACGCCTTCAAAAGCTGTGTTGTAATCACCGTTAAATTTTTCACCAGACATTTCCATCTGGTATCTGTCTTCACCAGTACCGAAAAAAATCAAGTTTAATTGCTTGGCTGTTAGCTTACTAACCGGATCAGTCATGGAAAACTTATGCTTTTTAGCCACCGCTTCTAAAATCCGAAAATACCACGTCTGATTAGCGGCTGTCCGCGACCAAGGGCGAATAGCGCCTTCAGCTAAAGATAGTTTTTTATTAGGAATCACTAATTCTGGATCTACCAAAAGCTTGGTACCTAAGCCAGTACAATCTGGACAAGCACCATGAGGACTGTTAAAAGAAAAATTACGTGCTTCGATCTCGGAAAAAGAAACCTCGCTATGCACCGGACAAGTAAAGTGCTCACTAAAATATAAATTTTTTTCTGTTTTGGGAATATAAATAGTGACCGAACCATTGGCTAAATCTAGAGTGGTTTCTAATGACTGCAATAATCTTGCTTTAGTTTCTTTACTGCCATCTTTGCGTAAACGATCAATTACTATTTCTACGGTGTGTTTTTTTTGTTTGTCTAGCACTAAGTCTCTCGCCTCTTCAAAAGTCATCAGCTCACCATTGACACGCACGCGACGATAACCAGCTTGTTGCATGTGTTCTAAAACTTTACGGTGCTCACCTTTTTTATCTCTGACCACGGGAGCCAATAACATAAAGTCAGTGTCGGCTTCTTGAGACCAAACTTTTTCTAAAATCTGTTGTAAAGACTGTTTAGCAACCTCCTGACCGCAGAGATGACAGTGAGGTCGGCCAATACGAGCATAAAGCAAACGGAGATAATCATAAATTTCGGTCACGGTACCGACAGTCGATCGCGGATTGCGTGACGAAGTTTTTTGATCAATAGAAATAGCAGGACTCAAACCATCGATTTGAT
>Ga0208373_1005040_pt1 | contig 11294 bp, 12 predicted proteins | sample RifOxyC2_FD_184036 | JGI IMG/M metagenome (GOLD analysis project Ga0208373, IMG submission 184036) | Soil microbial communities from Rifle, Colorado - Rifle Oxygen_injection C2 (SPAdes) | ecosystem: Environmental > Terrestrial > Deep subsurface > Rock core/Sediment | place: Rifle, Colorado... | reverse complement strand
CCGCCGCTCGCTGGCACTTGCCACCCAGCAAAAAAGTTTTCTTCGCATTTCCTGATTTGCGCGCGCCCGATTTTTTCTTCCCCGCCTGCGCCGAGGCTTCGGCGGGCAGGTAAAAGGAAAAGAAAATTTTTCTGCTTCGGCTTCCGCGCTCAAAGCGCGGGGCGGCGGGGCTTCGCTTCGGCTCGCGGGCAAAAATTTCCTCCCCCCAACCCCCTCCATTTTTGCCCGCTCGCCGGAACTCTTGCTAATCTTTTAAGAACCATTTTGAGGGCAATGACCCTTTGGATTTTTTATAGATATACTCAACTAAATTAGAAAGGGCTTGCTTCTTGTTTTGAATGTTATTTGTTTTGTAGAAATTCCCTATTTGATCTGAAAATTTTCTGTCTAATTTTTTTAATACTTCCATCATCTCGTTCGGCTGTCTTAAGAACTCGCCATTCAATTTAAGAAATAATTTCATGATGTTGGAAATCAACAAATGACTATCAAGACCAAACGCTAAATAATCATTATTTTCTATATCCCGTTGGACTTCTCCCCAAAAATCATCAATGGAGTATTTATACTCTATGTTCCATTCGTAATGTCATAGGAAGATATTTATTTTTTGGATATTTTTTTATCCGCGTTTTTATAAAACCGCTATTTTCGTATGCCACAACAGCTCTTGTATTAGTAGGTCGGACTTCCAAGTATATTTTTGAAATTTCTAGGTTTTTTGCTTTTTTAAGTATTGATTTAATTGCTTTTGTCCCATACCCTTTTCCCCAATATTGTCTTTCGCCAATTACAATTTGGGTTTCGTACCAGTCGTTTTTTCTTTTAGCGAGTACGATATGACCAATAACTTTTCTGTCGAGCAAAATCACAAAATGATGGTTAGTAGAGCTACTCATCATTGCCAAAAAATATTTTTCTACTTCTTTATCAGAAATCAATTTTAAAATACCACTTGTTAATTTAAGCAATTCTTTATCCCGCCACCAGTAAGCGAAATATTTTTTATCGGTGGATTTAATTTTTCTTAGTGTTATTTTTGACATACTTACATTCATTATAGTGGTTTTCGTAAAAATAAAAAAGGAGGCTAAACATTATTAGCCTCCTTGCAGACGAAGATTGAATTTTCGCCGAAGTGGCGAGAGAGCCATGAATCTTCCAACCATCCCAAGAGTTTTGGCTGGCGTTCACTCCAACGCGCCATTCCTCGCGCACTCTCGTTCACGATCGCAAGTTCTGATGTTTGAATGAGCTTTCGCCACTGAAATGGGGAGATTGAGCGTTCGTCTCCATAATCTCCAGTTTTCCCTCGCCCATTGGGAACATCAATCACCACGACTTGCGCGATTCTCCTTTGTTCGAGGAGAACGCGAACGATGTCATCATCGCAGTAGTGTTCAAGTACACCCTGACTGAATGCGATATCGAAAGTCCTGTTCTTGAATCCCATTCTGAACATATCAGCTTGTGCGCTAATGAGGTTTGGAAAAGCGATCTCAAATCGCTTAACCTTCTCCACTAGTTGAACGTTCGCATCCACTGCTGTTGCCCGGTATCCCATGCTTGCCAGAAGCACGCTCGTTAAACCGCTTCCGCATCCTACTTCAATCACCTTAGCTGGTGGATTCGCAACGCGGCGAATCTGTATTATCAGCTCTTTTAAAATAAGAGAGCGATCAAACAGATTAAAGAACTGGCTATCAAGAAACTCCGTCCATCCGCTTATGTCGTACATTTCTTACCTCCGAAGTTGTGGTGTTGAGAAAAATGGGCCGGAAAACTTTCGTTCTCCGGCCCGAGTTCGCCACTGCGATCACCCGCAGTTGCTGGGATGCTGACAGGTGCAGAGCACCTTCAGCTTGGGTAGCGCCTTGACCTTGAGAACCGGTCGTGGCTGCTTGGGCTGCGCTTTCTGCATGGCATTTACCTCCTTTCGGTTGCAGGTTGGAGAAGTTCCGGCTCTGATGCCGTCGCTTCTCGCAGTTGTTCTCGGAGAATCTCTTGGGTCATGCGGCGGTAGAAATCGCACATTCGTTCGATCTTGGCGGTTTTCGTCGCCCGAGCGAACTCCTGCGTGATGTTGCAACCACCACCGCACTGTCCTTCGATCATGCACCCTTTGCACATTTCCATCACTCCGGTAAGATGGTCTCTTACGAAACGATGGTAGACAGTGCCCGGCGCATGAAACGACTGGATTGCCGAGAGACTTCCGAGCTGGATCGTGCTGTAGCCGCATCCGTAGATGTTTCCGGACGGGCCTACGCACATGCTGTTGCCGCGGACTGCGCCGCAGAACGCAACGCGACTCTCGAGCGTTGATTCGTTGAGATTCTCGGCTGGTCGTGACCAGAATCCAGGAACATCAACCCCTCGTGCCGTCGCGTAACGCCGGATGCGCATGAGTTTTGCAACAACATCGTCCACCGGAATTTCCACCATATCGACAACGTCGATATCAATCCTGACGTTCTTCATGCCGCGAGCTACTGCCCAATCGACAATCGACTCATTAAGTTCATGGAAATTCTTTTCGGTGACTGTCACCGCAACGCCATCGAGCGGATATCCCACTTGAGCCAGCGCTTCGAATCCGCGCATGATTTGGGAGAATGTACCACCCCCAGACTTCGTCAATCGGACTCGATCATTCCCTTCGCGCAAGCCGTCGAAACTAGAAGCGATCTCGACCCGATACTCTTTGAGCGTTGTGGCAACCTCTGGTGTGATGAGTGAAGCGTTCGTGTTGATCGAGAAGCGAAACTCGAATCCCGAGCCGTAGGCGACACGACAGTATTCAAGGACCTGCTTGATGACCGGCCATGCCAACAGCGGCTCGCCTCCACCAAAGTTGATCTCGGCGACACGCTTTCCGTGACCGTGGAGAATCTCGAGATACCGATCCACCGTTTCCTTGGCTGTCTCATACCGCATAAACTTCTTGGGATTGTTGATGCGGTCAGAAGTTTCCAAGTTGTTGAAGTGGATGCAGTAGGTGCAACGGAAGTTGCACGCTTCACTCATGATGAGTTCGAGATAATCAATCAGCGAACCGCTGACGATTTCCGCCTCACGCGTCCGCATTTTTTCTTCGAGGAAAGATCGGTCGTCAAAATCCCCTGGAACGAGGAAATGACACCGTAGCAATTCCTCAATTGCCTCCTGATCTTCGCTTGACAGTTCATCGCCAAGTTGCGACCGCATCGTCCTCGGCGCCGAGAAAGATTCGAAGAACTCGAGCGTCTCGGCGGGAACGATTTTGGGATAGCCGAACAACGAATGCCAGATTACCGCAGAGTCGCCGTCCCGGACGACCTGCACGAACGGCGACTTCATGTAGGCGACATTAAGGTTTAGTGCCACTGCAAACCCCTTTCTTTTGTGAATGTACTTGATTTATAGAAACTCACCATAAGTTTCTAATTAAGGAATATGGTACAGTAAATCAATATTTTAGGGAGTTCCGGCGAGCGGGCAAAAATCGGAAAGTTTAATTCTGGTGCAGCACAGTGGAGGATGTTAGAACTTATTTCACTAAAAATGCTGCTTCTTGGGAAATATCAACTTTACCTACGCAGAATACAAATAGCTAACAGTTAAAATTTGAACTGTAAGACTTAAATACTCACTAACATTACCCTCCGAAGATAAAGGTTATAATCCCTATGAAGATTAGGGTAGCGACAGCCTATACGGAAGTCTCCAATCCCTTGTTGTCGCCGCTTGAAGAAGCCGTCTTTAACATTAAATCCCGCCCATTTCCAAACTCCATCAATCTCTGTGAAACCAATTTGCCCGGCTTTTTTAAAGATAGAATCATGATCGTCCCCAATCGCGTCGTACAAAAGATAAAGACCGCGCTTGCCGTCGTCCTTGGTGGAGCCGTCAAACCCTTCATTGCGGTCAAGATATTCTACAAGAATCAGTAATGGCTTGGACCGAAAGTACTCGGCAAAATCACCTCTTAAGGCAAAGTAGAAATAAAGATTCTCACTTCTATTGTCTGTTCGTCTGACCCATTCTTTATCAACTATTTCTCTGACTGAACTCCCATCGTCTTTAAAATCCACGAGATATATTCCATCTCGCCCATCTTCACTTCGGGGGTCTCCCAGCTTACAGATTGCTGTCTGGAAATTCTTTATAGCGGGCGTCTTACTAAAACGAGAGTCCCAGAACTCTTTAATTCCTAATCTCATAACCTGGATGGTATGGTTAACTTTCCTACGCCAGAATGGATTGGTGATGTAGGCAATGGTCAGTCCAAAAGTTAAGGCAAGAAATAAGCCAAGTATGGTCAAAGTCATCCCTCCTATTCCTTTTATAATGATTTTAACTTGTTGCATAAAGTTGAATGTCTGCATGAACTAACCATAATAATACTATTCAGTTATGGACATTGTCAAGGTAATCAAAACAGATTTTGTAGCCAAGAGCATTTATGTTGAAAGATGTAAGACAACTGGTGTTATAAAGCAACATCTCCCTCCTGTTTAAAATTTCGACTACCGTTCATAATTTAATTGAAAACAGTACATTAGTGCTCATCCAAACGAAATGGAGGGTTTTACATATGCCCGGCGAATCAGGTGAGAAAGGACATTCGACCACTCATAAACAGTATCGTAAGAATTCGAAGGTCGAGTACAATGATTCAACAAGCGAAGATTCAGAGGGTTTTTTCAAGAAGCCCAGCGTTCCAAGACCCGTCGCTTTTCAGGAAGTAATTCGACTTTAACTACATATAAGCATTCAAATTCAGGAAGACAGCATAGAGATATTGTAAGATCAGCCAGGCGACATAAAAAAGAGGCTGATGAAATACGTGAAACGATGGAAAGTCAAAACAAAACAGCTGAAATATATATCACGAATCAAACGCTTCTCATACAATTACTTGAATTGGATAAAAAAAGAGTAGAAACTGAAATCCAAATAGACATGATTAAAGAAATTACGACTAAGAAAAACGAAGTGGAATTATCAGACATAGCAATAAAATTAGCTGAAAATATAAAGAAAATTAATGAAATTAATAAAACAGAAACACCAGAAGTAAAACCACTATCTAAAGAGGAACGCGATAAACAAGAACAAGAAAGGAGAATTAAAGTATTAGAAGAAATGGAAGGATTGAAAGGAATAAGGAAAAAGAAACTGGAAGAGAATGGTGAATCTAAAGAAGACATAGCGTTCGAATTGGAACAGTATACAAAAGAATTAAAAAAAATATTCAAACTGGAATAAAAAACTCACACATTACTGTGTGAGTCGAGCGATCTCTTGGTCAATGAGCATATCATCGAGGATTTCCCTCATCAAATATGATTCCTCAAACATTAAGCGAATCGTCTCCTTTAAGTCAAAAGCCTTGCTTTCATCAAGGACAAGAAATCCTTTTTTCAATAATAAGAGTATAAGGCCAAAGTCTCCATATTCTTGTGATTTGTGATCATCAAGAAAAGATGGAGTGTTACCGGGAAGTCCGTACATCTTCTCCTCCTTTACAGTTACTTTGACGTTTGAAAACGAACAGCAAAGGGCTGTAAATGAGGTATAAGTCATTATATCACAAATAGATAAACTTGTCAAGTGTTGAGGTTTTCGGTCATGCCGGATGAAAGCATTTTCCTTGCAACACACGCTTTTTCAAAGTCCAACCAACATGTGTACCTCAAGGACGAAGTCAGGCGCAAGCACTGCCATATCATCGGAGGGACGGGTACAGGAAAGAGCAAGCTAATGGAGCATATGATCCGTCAGGACATAAGGAATGGCAAGGGTATCTGCCTGATTGATCCTCACGGCAACTTGTTTGAATCCGTCCTGAAATGGTGCCTCTTGCAAGACTACCGCCACCGGTTAGTGGTTATTGACCCCAATCAGAGTGAATGGTCTGTTGGTTTGAACTTCCTTGAATACGATTCGTCTGTCTGGGATCTTGGCCAGCATGTTGAAAACGTCATTGACGACTTGGGCAAAGCCCGCGATGAAGACCTGTTTCAGACGGCTCAGGTAGTTATCTGGCTAAGGTACTTCCTGCAACTGGCAGCTGTCCAAAACCCTCCATTGGCGTTTACCGACCTTTACGCCCTGCTTGACGATAGGGGTAAAGACCTACGTTTACGACTTACCGACACCATCACTGATCCTGTTCTCCGGCAAGACTTGCTGAATGCGTGGAACGAGTATGACACAGCCCCGGCCAGAACAAGGTCGGAGTTCATGCGCTTGCCTGTCTGGTCCAGAATCCAAACTTTCCTTGGCACAAAGAACATGCGCCGGATTGTCGGGCAGACGGAGACCACGGTCGATTTCTATGAAGCCATGCAGAAGAACAGGATTGTGCTGGTGAACCTGTCCGGACAGCTGACCGAGCACGAGCGGAACCTCTTGGGCATAGTCATTATAGAGAAAATCTTTGAAGCCGCCAAGAAACGAAAACCGGACAGGGAGAAACAGTATTACGTCTATATTGACGAGTTCGGCTACTTTGTCTCGGAACGGATTGCTCAGGCTCTGGAGGAACTCAGGAAACGCCATGTAGGCTTTATTTTGGCTCACCAAGAGCTCGAACAGCTCAAGGATGACAGCAGGATCGGAGGAAATCGTCTTTTAGCCTCGGTAATGACCAATACCAAGGTTAAGATAGCTTTCAGGGTATCACGCGAAGACGCGGAAGCCATGGCGCTGGAGATGTTCGCCGGATTCATCACCGGGGACGAAGTCAAGCACGAGCAGAAGACCATCTCATTCTGGCCACATAAGACACGGGAGAAGAGCTTTGCTTCGGGAACGGTCATCAGCGAGGGCGATATACAGAGTTTTTCCAATATGATAGGTCAGGCAAGCACTCAGATAGCCGGTCAGGTCTATGTCCCCGGCAGCGGTTTCCTGCCGATAACTACCCCTGCTTCAAGCTCTGAAGTAAGCGGTATGTCTTCAAGCTATGTCAGAGGCGACAGCCGAGGCACTGTTTCCGGCTATGCCCAAAGCGACGTTGAGATTAATGTTCCATTCTATGACCTCGAGCCCTTTGAGCAGGTGGTAAGCACCACCTTTTACAGCATTGAAGAGGTCAAAGAACGTTTCATCCAGTTCCTGCAGAACCAGCAGGAGAGGTTCTTTCACCTTCGTATCCTTGGGGAAACCGACCAACCTCCGATAGCTCTTCAGACTCCCACGGTCGATGAAGTGTTCCTGCTACCCTCTGTTTTACAGTACCAAACCGACAAAATCCTTGAGAGATACGCAAGAAACGGAGAGGAAGTGGAAAAGGAGATCGAACAGCGACGGATTCGCCTGCTGAATTTCTCGCAGGAAGAGGCTGAAGAGGAGGATGACCAAGCCTATAACCCAGAAGACTATGAATAACACGACCAAACGCCGTTCACGGTACAAACGAGACTCCAACCCTGTCAAAGGACGTTATCAGCATCCGGGCGACACGGAGATTATCAAGCTGGTGCATGAGTACAAGTATCTGACTCGTCCTTTGCTGGAGCTGTTGACAGGCAGAAAAGACCGATCCATCAAACGCCGGTTGCGTTTTCTGTTTGACCACCAATATCTTGCAAAAGTTCAATTTACACGCTCTTATCAGGAAACGGGCTCTACTCCGGACGTCTATGTCCTGGACACCAAGGGGAGAGCCGCCTACGGAGAACACACCGGCTTAGCACCGGACTATCACCGGACGCAGCTGGAGAAACGAAACCGGGATCCGCAGCTGGAGCACACACTACTGATCAATACGGTCAGAGCGTTGGTGACAGCAGCCTGTGAAAGACTTGATGATGTTGAGCTATGCCTGTGGAAAAGGGAGGGTAAGGATACCCGCGACCGGGTGAAGCTCACAGATGGTAAGAGCTGGCCTATTGCACCGGACGCTTTCTTCATTCTGCGGGTAAATGACCGTCTTCAGGCGTTTTTCCTTGAAGCGGACTGCTCAACGATGGATATGAACCGGATGAAGAAGAAGTACCAGGCATACTACAACTACTACCAGATCATTCGGGCTGACATTAAGCGTCAGAAACGGCAGAAGCAAGGGAAGATCAAGCTATCCAACAGGTTCAACGTTCCAAGCTTCAGAGCGCTAACGGTTGTTGCGGACAGCGCAGGTGGTAGAGATGGCGAGGAGAGAAGGCTTGCAAGCCTGATGCAGACTGTTCTCAAGGTGAACGAACAAGGCAGAGGATGGGGAGGATTCTGGTTTGCACCGGCATCTCGAATGAGTCTTGATATACCAGAGAGTCTGTTGATAGAACAAGTTTGGCAGATCGGTTTTCAGAATGGAGAAATGACACTGAGAGACACACATTCGCTTCTTGAGTAAACTGAGGACTGGCAACTTCGCCCTTCCTGAAGTTGATGTAAATTGATGCTACACTACGGAGAGCGGCTGCTTTCGCTTCCCCTAATGCGTCTGGTGACTCAAACAGATTACCTCTAAGGTCAAGGAAGAGAAATGAGCAAGTTGACCAGACGCCACTGATGTGGAGCAGGTCGTTTGGACAACAAGACTTGATGGCTATCCTTGGGAGACTGCACGGTCTACCTGCTATACCGGGTTGTTTTTGGAAGGGAGGTAGCCGCTTATTTCAAAAAAGAGGGCGTTGGTATGAGATCCAACGCCCTAGAATGCGGTATTGCAGATGAATCCGCAATACCCCTGAACCTTCTGCGATGTGCCACAGGAGGCTAATAGCAACCAAAGAATAACATAGATGATTACATATGTCAATGGAAAACAACAACATACAGATTCACGTATAACTCAAATATTTGCTCTCAGAGATGTTGTAAGATTAAGGGTTTGTTCATATATTACTCATTGGTAGGTTTTTCATTGAGGCATGCATACGCATTCCCAACATCCCACCCAATGTCACATTCACCATTGACTTATATTTTGACCGAAATATAGATGGGTAATACCCCCATGTCAACCATTTCATCAGGGAGGCTCTTGGAGCCAAGTCAAACAGGTATACTGTCAAATAGCATAGTTGTGCCATTAGGAGGCTAATAGCAAGCCATCCTGATCCTGTTGGCACAACTTAGGCTAACGGGAAAGGAGGCTTGTATGTCTTCTTGGCAGCTGAGTTTGTTCAAACCTTATACCCCAAAATCGACAAACGGGGATGGGAGGAAGCTATCAGTTGACGCTGATTTATCCCTCCTGATTATTCTCATTTGATTTTTGCTTTAATTATCATGATATTAGACTCATCGTATCGCCTGAAGAGAATGAAAAGAAGACGTGAATAGTTATCAAAGGCGCGCAATTTGTCGAAGGTATCCACAGGTCATTCATAGCGTAAGTGATGATAGCCGGAAAACATGATTGCCTATTCCTTCCTCCTATCCCAAGGCAAAACAAAAACATACCCTGAAAAGGGTATGCAACTCACACAACAAGATATAGATGAATTCAAGGCGACTTACCGGCAACACTTCGGTAAGGACCTGCCCGATGAACAGGCCTGGCCAATGGCGAGGAATCTTTTATATCTGTTCAGCATGATATACCGACCGGTGCCGGATGGTGAGAAAGATGAGGATAATGACAGGGAGTGACAAGTTCGAACTTCATTCTGTTTGCCCTCAATGCCTCTTTGGAGTTAAAGTTATATATAATAACTAACTACTATGGATAACCTGAAGCTATATGAATACAACAATAAAAACAGCTATGCCCTTTGTCATCTATGCCCGCAAGTCCTCGGAAAGCGAGGACAGGCAGGTTCTTTCCATTGATTCACAGATCAAGGAATTGAAAGAACTTGCTAACAGTCGAAACCTTGATGTAGTCCAAGTCTTCACCGAATCCCGTTCGGCTAAAACACCAGGACGGGAAGTCTTCAACAGCATGTTCAAGGGAGTCCTGAACGGTCAGTACGGGGGTATTCTTTGTTGGAAACTGGATCGGTTGGCTCGCAATCCGGTAGATGGCGCTCAGCTTATCCAGGCTCTTGAACAGAGCAGACTCAAACAGATTGCCACTCCTGGACAGACCTATCACAACACCACCAATGACAAGTTCTCCCTGTCCATCGAACTCTGTCTTGCGAAACGGTACGTCGATGACTTGTCAGACAACATTCGTCGAGGTAATCGCGCTAAACTGGAGCAGGGTTGGTTACCCGGGCCCGCTCCTCTTGGTTATCTGAACGAACCATCCACTAAAACGATTGTCAAGGATCCGGAAAGGTTCGTAATCATCAGGAAAATCTGGGATATGGTATTGAACGAGAACAAGACCGTTCCCCGGATACTTCAAGCTGTCAATCATACGTATGGCTTCAGAACGAGGAAGTCGAAACGCTTGGGTAACAGACCACTCAGCAGGAGCGGTATCTACAAGTTGTTATCTAATCCGTTCTACTACGGGTTGATCGTACGGAATGGTGAAGCCTACCAAGGCTCGCATAGTTCCATGGTCTCAAAGGAAGAGTTCGACCAAGTGCAGTCCATCCTCAAAAGACCCGGAAAACCGAAGCCCCAAAGTCATTACTTTCCCTATACCGGACTGATTCGCTGTGGTGAGTGCGGTGCGATGGTAACTGCTGAAAAGAAGGTGAATCGCTTCGGTAGCCGGTATATCTACTATCATTGCACCAAGCGGAAACGAAACACCAACTGTTCTCAAGCCTGCATTCGTGTTGAGGAGCTTGAAAAGCAACTATCAAGTGCTTTACAAAGTAGCTGCATTCATGATGACTTTAAAAACTGGGCTATCAATAGACTACGGGTAATGCACCAGCAGGAACTCTGTCACAGAGGAACTTTGCAAGCCTCAGTTGACAGAGCCATTACGGAGATGAAAAGGCAGCTTGATACCCTCATTGATCTTCGTCTCCGGCAACTCCTTACCGACGGTGAGTACATGGAGCGAAAGCGTATTCTGTTGGATGAGCTGGCAAAGTTGAAAGAGAAAAGGAATGACTTTGACGGCAATCAATTACGATGGTTAGAACTTTCCGAAAAAGCCTTTAACTTCGCGAATCAAGCCCAAAACTGGTTTGAAAAGGGTATGCCACAGCAGAAACGGGAAATCATCGCCTGCTTCGGTTCGAACCTCACGCTCAAAGACAGAATCCTGCTGATAGAAGCTAAAAAACCCTTCCTCTTTATCAAGGAAGGACGTGATCGTACTCGGTGGTGCTGGAGGTGGGACTCGAACCCACAAGGAGTTGCCCCCAACGGATTTTAAGTCCGTCGCGTATACCAATTCCGCCACTCCAGCGCTAGGGCCGGGCAACTTTTACCCCCGTCGTTTTTAACTG
>Ga0208373_1005038_pt1 | contig 11299 bp, 7 predicted proteins | sample RifOxyC2_FD_184036 | JGI IMG/M metagenome (GOLD analysis project Ga0208373, IMG submission 184036) | Soil microbial communities from Rifle, Colorado - Rifle Oxygen_injection C2 (SPAdes) | ecosystem: Environmental > Terrestrial > Deep subsurface > Rock core/Sediment | place: Rifle, Colorado... | reverse complement strand
GGGCCTGTAAAGAATTTTGTGTAAATGGGTTTTGATTTTTCATTTCCAATAAGTCGGCATTCTATCGCCAAACAAAATGGCGAAGCGGTTTAAGGCGGCCTTCCAGTCCCTTATTGGCATGGTCCATTTCTTGGCAATATTGTTCAACGCCAGGTAAAGTAGCTTGAGCATTGATTCGTCATTAGGGAATGAGCCCCGGTTCTTGGTCACTTTACGTAGCGACATGTTCAACGATTCTATGGCGTTAGTCGTGTATATTACCTTGCGTATTTCAGGTGAATAAGCAAAAAATGGAGTGATACGCTCCCAGCTTCGCCGCCAGGATTGACCAATAGACGGATGCGTTTTGTCCCATTTTTCTTCAAAAGTCATCAGTTCCATTTCGGCCTGGTCGGCGGTTGGAGCTTGGTATATAGCCTTGAGATCTGTAGCCACTTCTTTACGTTGTTTCCATGAGACATACTTTAAGGAATTGCGCACCATATGGACAATGCAAAGCTGAACTTGGGTCTGAGGAAAAACCGTCTCAATGGCTTCTGGAAAACCCTTGAGGCCATCGACACAGGCAATGAAAATATCCTGGACGCCTCTGTTTCTCAACTCAGTCACGACCTGCAACCAGAACTTGGCGCCCTCGTTTTCGGCAACCCACATTCCAAGGACCTCCTTGACGCCATCCATGGTGATGCCGATAACCAGATAAACTGCTTTGTTGATAACATGACCATTGTTGCGGGCCTTAACCCTGATGGCATCCATGTAAACTATGGGATAAACTGCATCCAGCGGGCGATTCTGCCAGATTTTAACCTCGTCAGCAACGGCATCGGTGACCGTTGAAATCAGGGTGGGAGAAACATCGACTCCATAAATATCCTCCAAGTGTCCCTGAATCTCTCTGGTGGTCATCCCTCGTGAGTAGAGAGAGATGACTTTATCATTAAAGCTGGCGAATCGAGTTTGCCCCTTGGGAATGATCACAGGCTCGAAACTGCTATCGCGGTCACGTGGGATCTCAATCGGCAGCTTGCCGAACTCGCCCTTAATAGTCTTGGCCGATTTGCCATTGCGGGCATTGCCGCCCTGGCTGGTAATCGCCCCATTTTTTTCGTGCCCCAGGTGGGCTGTCATCTCCGCCTGTAGTGCCCTTTCAAAGAGGGCTTTGGTGAGCTGCTTGAGCAGCCCATTTTCCCCGATTAGATCTTCGGGCTTCGTGTAATTGTAGTCGACAAGTAGACGGTCCAGCAGTTCTTTTTCAATGGCCATATGATCTCCTGTTTAGAGTGGGGTCTCGAAGTACCCCTGAATGGCCATTTACACAAACTATTTTATACCCTCTATTTCAATAAATTATCTGGTATCCATCCGGAAACTATGTTTCCTGCTAGATGCTATCAGCGGTCAGCTAAAAACTTAATCAAGTAAACACGTTAAGCTTAAAGCTGATTGCTGAAAGCTGACCGCGATCATCTGGAAAGAGAGTTTCCGGATGAACACTAGCTATAACTTTATAATAGGTCATGGCCGGGTTGGAAGGCAGGAAAGTCTGCGCCAACCAGGCATGGCCTTTTTTGTTGGTGGCGCAGGGGGTAATCGTCTGCCGCAAGGTCGGCCGCCATTTGTTCCCCGACCCTTCCCTCCCTGGCGTGCTGGTTTCCTCGTTGCAAGCCTTTCTGTTCGAAGGTAACATGGTATTATCTTCCCTGTCCGGAGCGCGGGCTCTGGTTGCCGTCGCGGTAACTATCCAGCAGCACCGCATCTGCGTTGTTATCACCCTGCTCATGGGCACCAGCATACTTCGCAGGCTTCTGCCTGGCAGCTATAGCTGAGTTGGGCAGCTTGCCTGGCCAAACGAAACTTATGCCCTTTGGGTGTACGGCACTGCTGGATAGTTACGGTTTGGGTTGTTTTTGTTAGTTTTCGACCTTGAGCTGGATAGTTACCCGTCGCGAAAACTTTGCGCGGCACCTCCGGTTTCAGGGGGGAAATATTTCCTGACGGCAACTTCTTATGGCATCCCGGCAACAGGCATTCTCGCGAATTCGCTTTATTCTACTAGGCTTGGCCGCGGTGTTCCTGGCTACGCTTTTGCTGGGCCGGGTAATCCTTTTTCCCACTATCAAAAGAAATCTGATTGACTATCTGGCCAGGGAGCACCATCTTGCCCTGAATCAGGTCGAGATCGGCGGCAGCCTGATCGGCGACCTGCGCCTGGCAAAAATCAGGGCCACCCGGACCGACAAGTCGGCAGCACTGACGGAACTTGCCATTGATTCGCTGCGTGCGGACTACTCGCTTCTTGACCTGTTCCAGGGCCTGGATATCTTTTTTGCCAATACCCGGATCACCATTGAGGGGGGCAATCTTGTCCTTGATCTGGCCGGGCCGGAGGCCAGCACAACCGTGGTCATGCCGCGGTACCTGCCTCGTATTGCCGGGCGCAAACTTTCCCTGCTGCTCCAGCATGGTGACAACAAGCTTGTTCTGGCGGGCTGCGACTTTTCAACGGATGCCTTGCCGGCAGGGCAGGGCCAGCCCCTGCGGGTTGGCTGCAAGTCCGTTTCCCTTGCCTCGGCCGGCGGAAAAGCGGTGCCGGTTTCTCTTTCGCTTTCCGCCTGGTATCGCCCGGAATCGCTGCTGCTGGAGAAGTTTTTCTTTAATGGCGAAGAGATTCCCGCCACCGGGCAATTCTCGTTTGAAAAAAAGGGGGAACCCGCCTTCTTTGCTTTAAGGCTTCAGAGTTTCGGCGGAGAACTGGCCGCCTCCGGCAGCCTTGGCGCCGGGAGGAGCGAATTTTTCCTGCGCCTTACCGAACTGGAACTTGCAAGGATTACCCCGCTTCTTCCCCCCTCGGGGTTTGTGCTGGCGGGCAAGGTCTCGGGCCAGGCAGAGGCCATGATCAGCCCGGCTGGCCCCTCCGCCACCCTGAATGCCGCCTGGCAGGGTACGGTAAACGACAAACCCATCGATCTTTCCCTGAATGCGGCTCTTAAAGACGAGGTCTTGACCCTTACCCATCTTGAGGCCGCCCTTGCCGGGAACCGACTGACGCTCACCAACGCGGTATTTCCCTTCGCAGTCCTTGCCGACCAGCAGCGTTCGGCCTTTGATGTTTCCGTGGCCCATTTTGCCGCCCGCCTGGAAAATCTGCCGGTCCTCTGGGAAATGGCCGGCAGATCTCCGGAATCAATTACGTTGCCGGCCGCTCATCTTCTCGAACTTGAGGGCAAGATCAGGGAGAAGCGTCTTGTTCTGACCCGGGGAAGATTTGCGAGCAAAAAAAACTCCTTAACCTTGAATCAGGCGTCAATGCAGCTGCCCGATGCCGGGCAATCCTTTTTCACCCAGCCGCTTGCCTGGACATTTCGCTTTTCATTCAAGGATCTCCGGGAGCTTGCTTCTCTCGTTGCCCAGCCGGAGATGGAGGGAAGCCTGCAGGGAACAGGGAGCATCAACGGCACGCTGCGGACGCCGACAGGTCGGTTCAGCGTCCGGGGGGAAAAGCTTCGCTATCAAGGGTGCCTGCTGGGGGAGCTTCAGCTTGAGGCCAGGGCGGATGGCCGCATGGTAGAGGTCATTGCCGCCCGGGTGAAGCAGGCGGAGGACAGCTTGAATTTTTCGGGCAGGTATGCCCTGGACCGCCGGGGAATCGATACCCTGAAAGGGGAGTTGTCGATCAGGGAGCTCAGCCGTTATTCTGCCTGTAATCGCCTTTGGCCTGATCTTTCCGGCAGCCTGCACGCCTCGCTGAGCCAGGCCCCTGGCACAGGGCAGCAGCTCTCCCTGAGGCTGCACAATGGGCATCTCGGAAAGCTGGACTTTACCAGGAGTGATCTGACCCTTTCCCTCGTCGGCTTTGTTGATTTCGATTTTGCCCGGCAAAGTGTTGTTGCCAGGCTGCGCCAGATGGCCATTGCCAGGGGTAAAACCAGCTTTGTTGCGGAAAAGCCCTTTACCGTGACCGCAACCTACGGCGCAAACAAAGGCCTGGCCATTGACCGCCTGGCGCTAGGCAGTCCGGTAGGTTCCCTTGTGGCAAGCGGGCGACTTTCCAGCCACGAGAAGGGGCGTTTCCAGTTGCAGGCAAGTGGGCTCGGCAGTGGCGAGTGGCTGGAGGGCCTGCTGGCGCCGGGCTATGATTTCAAGGGGCTGGAAATGAATCTTACGATTGAGGGGCCGCTGGGCAAGGCCAGGGGCGCAATGGTCGGCCGTGTGGCTGCCCTCGGCTGCCCCCAATTTTCCGGACCCTTTGCCGGCGATTTCGATCTCGCCTATTCGCCGGAAGGGATGCGGCTGAAGAAGTTTTTCCTGAGCAATGGCCACGGCCGACAGCTTTCCCTGACCGGGATCATCCCCTATGATCCCCTGGCCGAGAAAAGTTTTTTGGCCGGGCCGCTTGCCCTTAAGGGAATGGTAAATCTGCCGGGGTTCAAGGTTGAGTCTTATGGGCAGAACCGGCAGGAAGGGATTGCGGCCGGCGAATTTGTTGCCGAGTTGGACCTCTCCGGCTCCTGGTTCAAGCCCGTCGGCCGGGCGACGGTACGGGCCGAGAATCTGACGGTGCCGCAGCTGCATGGGCTGCTTCCTCCGGGGCCGCTCAGCTTGGATGGCGCCCTTTCTCTGCATGGCGACCGGCTTTTTCTTCAGCGGGGCAGGTTCTCCTCTGCCTCCTTTGCGGGAGAATTCTCCGGCCAATGGTTTGCCCTGCCGCCGCTGCCGGTTCTGCTGACTGATCTTCCCCGGCAGCTACCCGGCTCCCTCGCTATAAACGGGGCGGTGCGGATGACTGATCTCGGTTGGCTTGCTTCAAAAACCACAACCTTGCGGCGAGTGAGCGGGCGGCTGGAGACAACCTTTTCTTTGGCCGGCAAGGCCGCGCAGCCTAAGCTGAGCGGCGGGTTCGCTTTAGAAAACGGCTCGCTTCGTTTTACCAACTCCGCCCTGCCGCCCCTGGATAAATTGCACGGCAAGGCGGAGTTTGCCGGGGAGACCATTACCCTTCATGCCTTGCAGGGCTTGCTCGGTGGTGGCCCCTTCACGGTGGCGGGGACCGTTGCTCTGGCCGGGGAAAATACCCGTTTCGACTTAACGGGCAAAGGACGCAATCTCCTCTTGTTTCGCGATGCCGATCTGAGGATCCGCGGCGATGCCGACCTGCGTCTTACCGGCCCTTTAAGCAAATTGACGCTTGCCGGCGATCTGGCGGTCACCGATGGCCGCTACACAAAGAAGTTCGATTTCCTGGGAATTTTTAAGGGAAAGGCCAGGCCGCGCGGCGATATCGGGCTGCTGCAGGCCCTTGCCCTGCCCGATCCCCCTTTTCGGGATATGGTGCTGCGGATCAAGATCAGCGCTGCCCAGCCATTTCTCATCCGCAACAATCTGGCCAACGGCTCGCTGCGGCCGGACCTTCGGCTCGGCGGCACCGGCGAACTGCCGGTGCTGATCGGGCGGATATTTGTCGATCCCTCGCGGATCTCCTTGCCGGCCGGCCGACTGACCATTGAATCAGGGGTGATTACCTTTCCGGAAATCAATCCGGACCGGCCTGCCTTTGATTTAACCGCCAAATCGAGATTGGCGGGCTATGATATAGACATGCAGATCGGGGGAACCTCCGAGGATCCGGTGATAACCCTCTCTTCGCAGCCGTCCTTGCCCGACAGCGATCTATTGCTTCTGGTACTCACCGGCCAACCGCCGGTCTCCGGCACGGCGAGGGGACGGCAATCCGTGGCCGGCATGAATATGGCCGTTTATCTGGGAAAAGGATTGCTGGCCGATTGGTTCGGCCTCGGCGGCCCGGAAAGGGACGAGTCGATTCTCGATCGGCTTGAGCTGGATATCGGTCGCCAGATCAGCAGCAGCGGCCAACACACGGTGGAGGCGCAGTTCCGCATCGTAGAAGGGCTGCTGCTCTCCGGGGACCGGCTTTACATCACCAGCGAACGGGATGTGTATGACAACTACAACATGGGGGTGAAGATTGTTTTCCGTTTCAAGTAGGCGTTTGGCTGCGGCAAGGTGCCTGCATCCCAGGGCAACGTTCGGATTCTGCTGGCTGCTTCTGCTGCTGCTGGGATTTGCGGCAGGGCCGTCCACGGTGCTGGCCCAAGCGGAGCAAAGGCAGAGCGGGCGGGAGTACCGGCTGCTTTTCTCCGGCAATCAGGTATTCTCCGAAACGCGCCTGCGCCAGATTGCGGTCGAGGAGCTTGCCGATCTCGGCAGTGCCGAGTTTCCGGAGGCGAACGCCGACGATGCGGCTTTTATGATGGAGCAGGCCTACAAGGAGGAAGGCTACGCCTTTGCCATCCTCTCTTACCGCTTTTCCGCCCCAGGCGAAGACCTGGTCCTCGAATTTATCGTGAGTGAGGGGGAGCAGGTGATTCTCGAGGCCATCGAGTTTTCCGGCCACACCGCCTTTTCGCGCGAGGAGCTGCTTACCTTTTTTGCCGCGGGCAAGCGAGGCTTTCTCGGCCCGGACAGAGAGATCTTTGTGGAAAAGGATGTCCGGGATGGATTGGCGGAGATCCGGGATCTCTATCTCAGTGAAGGGTATCCGCAGGTCACGGTCGGCGAACCGGTTCTTTCCTTTTCTGCGGACCGGAGCCGGGTCACGGTGCACAGCATCATCTTCGAGGGAATCCGCCGCACCGTTGCCGAAGTGGAGTTTCATGGGGATACCGATACCTTGGCCATGGGGATGTTGGCCGATATTCCCGAGGAGCAGATCGGCAAGCCCTATGTTCCCCGCCGCCGTTTGCTGCTGCAAAGCCGGGTGCGGGAGATTTACGCCAACCTCGGCTTTCCAGACGCCGAGGTTGCGGTGGTGGAAGGCCCCGGGCTCAATTTTTCGCAGGTGCGGCTGGATGTCAGCATTGTCAGCGGACCGCGGGTAAAAATCTCAGGCATTGAAATTCACGGCAACGAACGCACCAAGGAGGCATTTATCCTTGACCGGGTCACCCTGCGGCCCGGGGATCTGTACAGCGACGAAGGCAAACAGGCAAGTTTCAAGAGTCTTTACCAGACCCGGCTTTTTTCCAGGGTGACTATCGAGCTGGGGGAAGGGTCCAGCCCCACCGAGCGGGTTCTCGAGGTTACGGTGCAGGAGGGCATGGCCAAGGAGCTTTTTATTCAGGGTGGTTGGGGATCCTACGAGATGCTTCGGGGTTCCGCCGGCTATCAGCACAACAATATTTTCGGCACGGGCCGGCTCTTCCGCCTCGAAGCCGGCGTCTCGGCAAAAAGCGCCGCCCTGCAGGCCAACCTTACCGACCCATGGTTCCTAGGCAGCGATATTACCGCCGACCTGCCTGTTTACTTCCGGCGGCGGGAGGAGCCCTCCTTCACTAGGGAGGAAACGGGGGCCTCCCTCTTTTTTTCCAGGGATTTTTTCGAAAATATGGGCGTGACCCTGGGCTATCTTTACCGCGAAAACAATATTGTTGATATCGCGTCCCTTTCTCTCACCGAGGTGCCGGAGAGTGAGTATACCATCGCCAGCGTCAAGCTCCAGGCCACCTTGGACAAACGCAACGACATCTTTTTCCCCACCAGCGGGCACAAGACCTTTGCGTCCGTGGAAGTAGCCGACCCCGCCCTGGGCAGCGGCATCTCCTTTTACCGTTTCAACCTGGGGTTGCGCAAATTTTTCCCGCTCAGTGAAAAGAACACCCTTGGTCTGCGCTATGACACCGGGCTCATTCTTCCCGGCCGCGACCAGCTTGCCATCCCCATCGGCGAGCGCTTCTTCAACGGCGGCGAGCATACGGTGCGCAGCTTCAATGAGTCGCAGCTTGGTCCCAGGGATGCCTTGGGCGAACCCTTGGGCGGTGATGCCTTCAATGTTTTTTCCATCGAGCTGCGCCGCATGCTGACGGAGAGGCTGGCCGGTTCGCTTTTTTTCGATTACGGCAATATCTCTCCCAACCGGAGCCGGGAAGAGTCGGGCGAACTCCCTTTCAGTGATCGTTCCCAGGTTATCGACGCGACCCTTGCCGAGTATTTCAAGGGCTTTCGCTCCGGGATCGGCTGCGGCCTTCTCTATCTATTGCCCATAGGACCGGCCCGCCTTGATTTTGCCTGGAACCCGGATCGGGACACAGAGAGGGACGAGGCGGGGTACGTCGTTCATTTCAGCCTCGGCGCCGCATTTTAAGGCCGGATTTCTCTTTTTCACCTAGATTGTTGTGTCTGTGTCGAGCAAGGCTGAGTTTCGGCTGCGCCCGCTGAAAACAAAAAATCATGCCATGGCTGAGTGGAGCAGAGGAAAATTCTGCTACAATCAGGCATGGCTTTTTTTTATTCCCGTTGCACTGCGCAGTAAGGAGAGAGCATGACAGGCTATCGTATCAGGGTGCTCAACAAGATCGCCCCGGAAGGGCTGGCTATTTTGGCGGAGCGGTTTCAGGTAAGCGCGGAGGAGCCCGACCCGCACGGCATTCTGGTGCGCAGCAGCCAGGTGGCTACTGCGGACTGGCCATCCTTGCTTGCGGTGGCCCGGGCCGGAGCCGGGGTCAACAATATCACGGTGGCCAAAGCCACGGAGCAGGGGATCTGCGTCTTCAACACCCCCGGCGCCAATGCCAATGCCGTGGCCGAGCTGGTTTTCGTCATGCTGGGAATCCAGGCGCGCAACATCCACCACAGCCTCGCCTTTGCTCAGGGGCTGGCAGGTTTGGCCGACCAGGAGATTTCCTCCCGCATCGAGAAACAGAAATCAGCCTTCAAGGGATTCGAGCTGGCCGGGAAAACCCTGGGCGTCCTGGGTCTGGGCAAGATCGGCCTTAGGGTGGCCAACGGCGGGGTCACGCGACAGATGCGGGTTATCGGTTTCGATCCCATTCCGGCCCTGGAGAACATCCACCATCTCTCCCCGGAGGTCTCCCTGTCCCGCTCCCTGCATGAAATGGTGAGCAAGAGCGAAATCCTGACGGTGCACACCCCGCTCAACGAGAAAACCAGGGGCATGGTGAACGGTGAGCTGCTTAGCCGTCTGCCGCAGGGGGCTATCCTGGTCAACTACGCTCGCGGCCCCGTGGTCGACGAGCAGGCCGTGCTTGGTGCCCTGGCCGGAGGCCGGCTCGGGGCCTACCTCACCGATTTTCCCTCCGCCGCCACCCTGGGGCATCCGCGGATCATCGCTACCCCTCATCTGGGCGCGAGCACCGAGGAGTCGGAGGAGCAATGCGCCAGCATGGCCGCCCTGGAGCTGCGCGGCTATCTGGAGTACGGCGCCATCACCCACAGCGTCAATTTTCCCTCCGCCGAACTGGTGCCCGCCGCCAGTGTGCACACCCGTTTCATCATGATCAATCGCGACATCCCGGGCATGATCGGCTTTGCCTCCCACGCCATCGGCGCCAGCGGCATCAACATCGCCAGCTACCTCAACGAGTCCAACGGGACCATCGGCTACAATATCATCGATCTGGAGTCGGGAATCCCGCCGGCGCTGGTGGCGGAAATTGAAGCGCACCCCGGGGTGATCCGGACCAGGACGATCTCCTTTGCGGGCTGAAGGATTTTGGGATGGGAGCTAGGTGACAGTTCGCGGTTCGGAGTATTTCGTAGGTCGGATAGAGCGAAGCGAAATCCGACAAGTTTCAGGCGGGATGTGGATGCGGTTGCCGTGGGGAACAGGTATGTCTGCCCACAGATATGCTGCATTACCTGACGCTGCGGGCGGGCGCAAATAGGCCGGGTTTATTTTCATTGACAGGTTTTCGCCTAAATCTTACGATGATGCAATCGATCATGAAAAAGGAGAATATCATGCAAGCCACGATATCGAGCAAATATCAAGTAGTCATCCCTAAGTCGGCCTCAGTCCAGCGAAGGTCGAGTTTATTTTTGCAGCGCGGATAGTTGACGCCTCCCCAAAATGGAAGGAGAAAAACTGATGGCCGAAGGACACGACATCCTGGAGCGGTTCAACGCCTTCACGGCCAAGCTCAGCAGGCGGGTGAAGTTCGATTACAGGCCGCCGCGAGTATTTGAGACAGAGCAGTCCGGCTGACCCCAAGGTTGGATATAGGGTTGGATAAATGAAAATGGGTTACAGGAAATATCCTGTAACCCATTGATTTTCTTGGTGGGCGGAGCGGGGATCGAACCCACGACCTTTGGCTTCGGAGGCCAACACTCTATCCAACTGAGCTACCCGCCCTCGGGTTTTCTTTCTTGCAGTGGCAACCTACTTACCATGTCTTGCTTTTCCAGTAAAGCCATTTTCACCGCCCAGCCGCTTCTCCCCTGAAGGCCTTTCGCCCCAAAGGGTAGGCCAGATGGAGCCGCCCTGGCTCCTTGGCCACCCGCAGGCCCATGGCCAGATGCAGCCCGGCCCCGGTGGCGCCACGTTCGGCCAGGTGGAGAAGCTGGGCAAGCTGCCGGAAGGATGGCCGGCAACCCATGCGCCAGCAGGCGGCCTCCAGCACTCGCCTTTTGAGGGCCAACGGCTCACGGGCAAAAGCCGCCAACTCTATGGTAAGCCCGCCATCCGTCTCTTCCAAGGCGATAATTATGGCGCTGGCCTTTTCCGCCATGGCGGCAAGCAGTTCTTCCTCGTCCGCGAGGATAGCCGCGGTCTGCCGCAGAATTAGATCAATGCCGGGATTATACTGTTCCCGCAGGCAGGGAAGCAGCTCAAGCCTGATCCGATTGCGCAGATAAACGGGCTTAAGATTGGAACTGTCAATAAGATAGGGGATATTTTTCCTGGCCAGATAACGGAGAATTTCCACCTTCTCGGTTTCCAGAAAAGGGCGGATCAACCGCCCGGAAACCATGGCCATCCCGGCCAGACCTTTGCGGCCGGTGCCCCGGAGCAGCCGCAAAAGCACCTCTTCGGCCTGATCGTCGGCGGTATGGGCCAGGGCAATCCTGCGGGCCTGGTGCCGGTCGGCCACCTCAGCAAGAAAAGCGTGGCGCAGGTCGCGGGCCGCATGTTCCAAGGACAGCCCTTGCGCATGGGCGTGAGCCATGGTCTCCACCTGGCCGGCCACAAAGGCCAGGCCAAAACTGGCGGCGGCCTCTCTTACCAAGGCGGCCTCAGCCTCGGCCTCTTCCGGGCGCAGACCATGATCCAGGTGGGCGACCACCAGGGAAAAGCCAAGCCCCGGGGCCAGTCGCGCCAGAACATGCAGCAAAGCCATGGAATCAGGCCCACCGGAAACCCCAACTACAAGACCATCGCCATCAGCAAGCAGTTGTCGCTGCCGGATGGTCGCAAGGGTTACCCGTTCGAGGGGATGCATGATGCCTCAGCCCGTTTACAGGGCAAAGACCTCTTCAGAAG
>Ga0208373_1005035_pt1 | contig 11302 bp, 10 predicted proteins | sample RifOxyC2_FD_184036 | JGI IMG/M metagenome (GOLD analysis project Ga0208373, IMG submission 184036) | Soil microbial communities from Rifle, Colorado - Rifle Oxygen_injection C2 (SPAdes) | ecosystem: Environmental > Terrestrial > Deep subsurface > Rock core/Sediment | place: Rifle, Colorado... | reverse complement strand
GGGATGCCCGTGGATCCCGAAAACGCCGCACTCGTCGTGCCAGCTGTCCGACATTCGCGATCCTCTATCCTTCCAGGCCCAGGGCCGCGGCGAACCCCTCGCTCCACGCCGTCCGGAGCTCCGCCGTCCCTACCCTCGCCAGGCCTTCGATGTCGACGTGTTCCCCGCCGACGACGCCCAGTTCCTTCATTGTAATACGGAAGCGGCGCCCGAGATCGAGGAGGGCATCCCGTTTCCCCGGCGCGCACGAGAGCAGGACGGCCCCCTGGCACTCCGAGAACATGGCGAAATCCGGCCGGATCTCCTCCGGGAACGGGTTTTCGACCCGCGCGCCCATCGGGCTCCCGGGGCCCGATATGCACGACTCGGCGAGGGCGCAGGCGAAGCCCCCCTCCGCGAGGTCGTGCGCCGAGGCGACGAGGTCGGCCGAGGCGGCCTCCCGCAGGAACTCCTGGAGCCGCTTCTCGTGGGCAAGGTCGACCGGCGGCGGGGTTCCGGCCACCTTCCCGTGGGCCTCCTTGAGGTACAGGGAACCGCCCAGGTGAACGCCGAGCCGGTCCGCTCCCGCCAGCAGGATGAGGTCCCCGTCGGCGGAAAACCATTGGACCCGCCGCTTCGACGCGTCCTCGAGCAGCCCGACCATCGCCACCGCGGGGGTGGGGTGAATCCCCTTTCCCATCGTCTCGTTGTAGAAGGAGACGTTTCCGGAGACCACCGGGACGCCGAGGACCTCGCACGCCTTCGCCATCCCCTCGATCGCGGAGCGGAACTGCCACATGACCTCCGGCTTTTCCGGGTTGCCGAAGTTCAGGCAGTCCGAGAGACCGATCGGCTCCGCGCCGGAGCAGGCGACGTTGCGGGCCGCCTCGCACACGGCGATCATCCCGCCCACGAACGGATCCAGGTAGCAGTACCGGCTGTTGCAGTCGACCGACAGGGCGATCCCCTTCCGCGTCCCCTTGACCCGCAGCACGGCCGCGTCCGATCCCGGGAGGACCAGGGTGTTCGTCCGGATCATGTGGTCATACTGGCGGTAGACCCATTTCCTGTCGGCCAGTTCGGGGCCGCCCATCAGGCGCACCCACGTTTCGCCGAGGTCCGAAGGCGCCGGGAGCCCCGCGGGATCGAGTCTCTGGAGGGCGTCCTGGCCGGCGGGCCGCTCCGCCGGCCGGTCGTAGACGGGCGCCTTGTCGGTCAGCGCCGCGATCGGGATCTCCGCGACCGTCTTCCCGCGCCACCGCACCCGGCCGATCCCGTCCCCCGTGACCTCGCCGATCACCGAGACGTCGAGGTCCCACTTCTCGAAGATCTCCCGGACCTCGCCCTCCCGTCCCTTCTTCGCCACGATGAGCATCCGCTCCTGGGACTCCGAAAGCATCAGTTCGTAGGGGGTCATCCCCTCCTCGCGCTGCGGCACCCGGTCGAGGTCCATCAGGAACCCGGTCCCTCCCCGGGAGGCCATCTCGAACGAGGAGGAGGTGAGGCCCGCCGCGCCCATGTCCTGGATTCCGACGATGGCGTCGGAGCGCATGAGCTCGAGGCACGCCTCGAGGAGGAGTTTCTCCGTGAACGGGTCCCCCACCTGGACGGTGGGCCGCTTCTCCTCGGACTTCTCGTCGAACTCGCCGGAGGCCATCGTCGCCCCGTGGATCCCGTCGCGCCCGGTCTTCGAGCCGACGTAGATGACCGGGTTCCCCACCCCCGCGGCGGTCCCGAGCCAGATCCGCTCGTGACGCACCACGCCGAGGGTGAAGGCGTTCACGAGGATGTTCCCGTCGTAGCACTCGTCGAAGGAGACCTCCCCGCCGACGGTGGGGACGCCGATGCAGTTTCCGTACCCCGCGATCCCCGACACCACGCCGGAAACCAGGTATCGCGTCCGCGGATGGTCCGGACGGCCGAAGCGGAGGGAGTTCAGCGATGCGATGGGGCGGGCCCCCATGGTGAAGACGTCCCGCAGGATGCCCCCCACTCCGGTCGCGGCCCCCTGGTACGGCTCGATGAAGGACGGGTGGTTATGGCTCTCCATCTTGAAGACCACCGCGAGCCCGTCGCCGATGTCGACGATCCCGGCGTTTTCCCCGGGACCCTGCAGGACGCGGGGGCCTTTCGTCGGGAATTTCCTCAGGTGGATGCGCGAGCTCTTGTAGGAGCAGTGCTCGCTCCACATGACGGAGAAGATCCCGAGCTCCGTGAGGCTCGGGGTGCGCCCGAGGATTCCGAGGACCGTCCCGTATTCCGCGGCGGAGAGGCCGTGCTCCCGCGCCAGTTCCGGGGTGACCGGTTTCTCCATCATGCGGACCTCTCCCCGATCCAGGCGACCATCGCGTCGAACAGGCGGCGGCCGTCGGCGCTGCCCAGCGCCTCCTCCGCGCACCGTTCCGGGTGGGGCATCATTCCGAGGACGTTTCCTCCCTCGCTGCAGATCCCGGCGATGTTCCGCGCGGAGCCGTTCGGATTGGACTCCCTCGTCACGTTCCCTTCCGGGTCGCAGTAGCGGAAGACGACCTGGCCCCGCTCCTCGAGGGAGGACAGGGTCCGCTCGTCCGCGTAGTAGTTCCCCTGGTAATGGGCCACGGGGACCTTCAGGATCGTCCCCTCGGGGATCCCCCGCGTGAACGGCGTTCGATCCGTGACGGCGCGCAGGTGGACGAAGTCGCAGACGAACCGGAGGGAGTCGTTCACGATCATCGCCCCCGGGAGAAGGCCCGCCTCGAGCAGGATCTGGAAGCCGTTGCAGATCCCGATGACCGGCCCCCCGCCTTCCGCGAACCGGCGCACCGCCCCCATCACGGGAGAGAGCTTCGCCATCGCCCCCGTCCGGAGGTAGTCGCCGTAGGTGAAGCCCCCGGGGATGACGACGGCTTCGAAGCCCTCCAGGGAGGAGCTCTTGTGCCAGACGAACTCCGCGTCCACACCGACCACGTGCTTCAGGGCGTGGTAGGCGTCGTGGTCGCAGTTGGACCCGGGGAACACGAGGACGGCGGTCTTCATCGGCGAGGGTGGTCCATTTCATAAATATGGCGTAGCACCGAGAGCGACGATGCGCCGCGCCGGCAAGGCGCGCGACTGAGGCGTACTGTTAAGTACGGCGCAAGGAGCGCAACGCAGCTGGCGCGGATGCAGCGGCGCTCGAATGCAGCCATATTTATGAAATGGGCCACTTCCTACCCCCCGATCTCGATCCGGTACTCTTCGATCACCGTGTTCGCCAGCAGGCGGCGGCACGCCTCGTCGAGGCGGCGACGCGCTTCCTCGGCCCCGATCTCCTTCAGGGTGATCTCCATGAACTTCCCGACCCGGACATCCTCCACCCCGTCGATGCCGAGGTGGGAGAGCGACGCGCGGATCGCCTTCCCCTGCGGATCGAGGACGCCCCGCTTCAGCGTGACGTAGATTTTCGCCTTCACGCCTTCCCTCCCTTTCGAGCGAACACCCGGTCGATGATCCCGTCGATGTTCTTGAGGTAGTAGTCGATGTCGAACAGCGCGTCGAACTCCTTTTTCGACAGCGCGGCGCGCACGTCCCCGTCCTTCCAGAGGAGCGCCGCGAGCGGCCTCCCGTTCTTCCACGACTTCATCGCGGAGCGCTGCACCACCTCGTACGCCTTTTCCCTCGAGAATCCCTTCGCGGCCAGGGCGAGGAGCACGCGCTGCGAGTAGAGCAGGCCGTGGGTGCTCTCGAGGTTTTTCCGCATCCGTTCCGGGTAGACGAGCAACTTCTCCATCATCCCACGAAACCGCCCGAGGGCGAAGTGCAGGAGGATGGTGGCGTCGGGGGCGATCACCCGCTCCGCGGAGGAGTGGCTGATGTCCCGCTCGTGCCAGAGCGCCATGTTCTCCATCGCCGTGACGGAGTAGCCGCGCAGCAGCCGCGAGAGGCCGGAGAGGTTCTCGGAGAGGACGGGATTCCGCTTGTGCGGCATGGCGGAGGACCCCTTCTGGCCCACGGAGAAGAACTCCTCCACCTCGAGGACCTCGGTCCGCTGCAAGTGCCGGATTTCCGTGGAGAACTTGTCGAGGGACGAGGCGACGATGGCGAGGGTGGCGAACACCTCGGCGTGCCGGTCCCGCTGGATCACCTGGGTGGAGGCGGGGGCGGGCGAGAGCCGGAGCTTCCGGCAGACGAACTCTTCCACGGCGGGATCGATGTTGGCGAAGGTTCCGACCGCCCCGGAGATCTTCCCGACCGAGATCACGTCGCGCGCGCGGACGAGGCGGGCGATGTCGCGGCGAACCTCGTCGGCCCACAGCGCCATCTTCCACCCGAACGTCACCGGCTCGGCGTGGATGCCGTGCGTCCGCCCGATCATCACGGTGCCCCGGTGCTCGAGGGCGCGGGCCTTCAGGACATCGAAGACCCCTTCCGCCTCGCGGATCAGGAGGGTGAGGGCCTGCCGCATCTGGACGGCGAACGCCGTGTCCAGAACGTCGGAGCTCGTCATCCCCACGTGGAGGAAGCGGGAGTCGTCGCCGATATGCTCGGCGACGGAGGTCAGGAAGGCGATGACGTCGTGCTTCACCTTCTTCTCGATCTCGTTGATCCGCCCGACGTCGAAGGACGCCTTTTCCCGGACCCGCGCGAGGGCGTCCGCGGGGATCCACCCCTGGCGGACCATCGCCTCCATGGCGAGGATCTCGATGTCGAGCCAGATCCGGAACCGGTTCTCGTCCTGCCAGATGGCCGCCATCTCCGGCCGCGTGTACCGTTCGATCACGCCGTCACCTCCCAGGAGCTTCCATCAAGCGTCCGTCATCTTCCCGTGTGTCCGAAGCCCCCGTCGCCCCGCGGGGTTTCCTCGAGGTCCTGCACCACCTCGAGGCGCGCCCGCAGCGTCCGGGAGAAAACGATCTGCGCGATCCGGTCCCCGCGGCGGACCGGGAACGGTCCCTCCCCGAAGTTCGCGAGGATCACGCACACCTCGCCCCGGTAGTCGGAGTCGATCGTGCCGGGCGCGTTGAGGCACGTCACCCCGTGGAGGATCGCCAGGCCGCTGCGCGGCCGGACCTGCCCCTCGACGCCCGGCGGCATCGACAGGGCGATCCCCGTCGGGATCTTCGCCCTCCCCATCGGCGGGATGACGATCTCGCCGTCGACGTCGGCTTTCAGGTCCATCCCGGCCGATCCGTCCGTCTGGTAGGCGGGGAGCGAATCGTCTCCGTCGCGCAGCAGCCGCACCCGGATCGGGCATTCCGCGCTCATCGGATTAGAAGGACAGCCCCGCGTCGGGCAGGTCGCCGACGGCCGCCAGCGTGAACCGGTCCCTGCGGAGCAGCTCCGCCGCGAGCGCCCGCACGTCCTCCGGGGTCACCGCGTCCACGCGGTCGAGGATCGCCTCCGGGGGTTCCAGGCGGGAGAGGAACATCTCGTTCATCGCGAGGCACGACATCCGGTATCCCGTGCTTTCCAGCGAAAGGAGGGTGTTTCCCTTGATGAGCTCCTTGCCGAACGAGACCTCCTCGTCCGTGACGCCGCCCCGCTGGAGGGCATCCACGACGTCCCCCGCGACGGAGACCACCTCGGCGGCGCTCTCCCGCCCCGTGCCGGCGTAGATGTCTACCACACCCGCGTCCGCGTAGGCCGACAGGGAAGACCCGACGGAGTACGCCAGGCCGCGCTCCTCGCGTACCTGCTGGAAGAGGCGGCTGCTGGAACTGCCGCCGAGGATCGCGTTCAGCACGTCCATCGCGAAGATCCGCCCGCTCCGCCGCGAAACGCCGGGGGCGCCCAGGCACAGGTGCACCTGCTCGAGGGGCCTCCGCTTTAGGAACGTCCCCCGCACCGGTTCCGTGGGGGGAACGGGAACCAGCGGCTCCCCAAGCGGGAGCGAGGAGAGCGCGCGTTCGAACGCTTCCGCCACGGTCGCGTGCCGGAGGTTTCCCACCGCCGTCACCACGATCCCCGCGCGCCGGAACCGGTCGTCGAAATACCCCGTAAGGAGGGCACGGTCGAACCGGCCCACGCTCTCCGCGGACCCCTGCACGGGATACCCCAGCGGGTGCCCCCCCCAGTACGCCGCGTTGAAAAAATCGTGGAGATACTCCTCGGGCGTGTCGTCCACCATGAGGATCTCCTGGAGGATGACGCCCTTCTCGCGGTCCAGTTCCGCCTCGTCGAAGAGGGAGTTCCGATAGATGTCGGTGAGCAGGTCCACGAGAAGGGGAAAATCCTTCTCCATCGACTTGGCGAAGAAGTACGTGTATTCCCGGGAGGTGCAGGCGTTCATCGTCCCGCCCACCGATTCGATGGCCCGCGAGATGTCCACGGCCCTCCGGCGAGGCGTTCCCTTGAACAGCATGTGCTCGATGAAATGCGCGACGCCGCTGTCGGCCGGCGTTTCCGCGCGCGAGCCCACCGGCACCCAGATCCCCACGGTGGCGGACCGCAGCCAGGGGACCTGTTCGGTGACGATGGCGACCCCGTTGTCGAGGAGGGTGCGGGCGACCGTCATCGCCGCCGGCCGCCTACCGAGGCGTACCGAGACGCTGCACTAACGCCGTCCCCTTCCCCCGCCGCGGCCGCCGTCCCGCCCGCGATCCCGGCCGGGGTCGGTCTTCTCCCTGTCCCGGTCCGGCGGCGGGCCCGTGGCCTCGGGGAACCTCCCCTCCTCCTCGAACTCCTTGTGGGAGAGGCGGATCTTCCCGTCCCGGTCCACCTCGAGGACGCGGACGGTGACGTCGTCCCCCTCCTTGAAGCAGTCGGCGACGTTGACCCGGCGCTTCGAGATCTGGGATACGTGGAGCAGGCCGTCGGTGCCCGGGAAGATTTCCACGAAGGCGCCGAAATCCATGATCTTGCGCACCCGTCCCTCGTAGACCTTCCCGACCTCTGCGCTCTGCGTGATCCCCTCGATGATGGAGATGGCCGCCCGCGCCGAGTCGGCGTTCACCGCGGCGATCTTCACGGTGCCGTCGTCGTCGATGTCGATTTTCACGCCCGTCTGCTCCTGGATCCCGCGGATGATCTTTCCTCCCGGGCCGATGATCTCCCGGATCTTGTCGGTCTTCACCATCATCACGTAGATCCGCGGCGCGTACGGGGAGAGGTCGGGGCGGTGCGTGTCGATCACGGCGTTCATCTTCTCCAGGATGTGGAGACGACCCTCGCGGGCCTGCCGCAGGGCGGAAAGCATGATTTCGCGGCTGACCCCGCCGATCTTTATATCCATCTGGATGGCGGTCACCCCGTTCTTCGTCCCCGCCACCTTGAAGTCCATGTCGCCCAGGTGGTCCTCGTCCCCGAGGATGTCGGAGAGGACCGCTACGTCGTCCCCCTCCTTGATGAGCCCCATCGCGATGCCGGAGACGGCCCCCGAGGTCGGGACCCCGGCGTCCATCATCGCGAGGGACGCCCCGCACACCGTGGCCATGGAGGAGGAACCGTTGGACTCGAGGACCTCGGAAACGACGCGCACCGTGTAGGGGAAGTCGACGTTCTTCGGCAGGACCTTCGACACGGCGCGCTCGGCGAGCGCCCCGTGCCCGACCTCCCGGCGGCCGGGACCGCGCAGCATCTTCACCTCGCCGACGCTGAAGGGCGGGAAATTGTAATGAAGCATGAACGACTTGGTGGTGTCGCCCATGATCGAGTCGATCCGCTGCTCGTCCTGCGACGTCCCGAGGGTGGCCATGACCAGGGCCTGCGTCTCGCCCCGGGTGAAGACGGCGGAGCCGTGCGTGCGGGGGAGCACCCCCACCTCGCAGGTGATGGTCCGGACGTCCGTCAGCCCGCGGCCGTCGATCCGCGTCCTTTTCCGGAGGATCGTCCCGCGGACGATCTTCTTTTCCAGGCTTTTCAGGGCGTCGGAGATCAGCGCCCCTTTTTCCGCACGCTCATCGTCGGTGAAGGCGGCGCGAACCGACTCGCCGACCGCTTCGATCCGCTTGCGCCGCTCCTGCTTCTCGCGGATGGCGTACGCTTCCGCGAACGAACCCTCGGCGATCGACGCGATCTTCTTCAGGTCCTCCTCCGGGAGGACCTTCTTCTCGAAGACGCGCTTCTCCTTGCCGATCTCCCGGGCCATCCGCTCCTGGAGATCGAGGATCGGCACCATCGACCGGTGCGCGAAGAGGATCGCGTCGAGCACCTCTTCCTCGGACACCTCGTTCGACCCTCCCTCGACCATCAGGATCGCGTCGCGGGACCCGGCGACGAAGATGTTCAGGTCGCTTCGCTCGAAGTCGGGAAGGACGGGGTTGACCACCAGCTTCCCGTCGATGCGGCCGACCCGCGCCCCGGCGATCGGCCCGGTGAAGGGGATCTCGGAGATCGAGAGGGCGGCCGAGGCGCCGATCATGGCCAGGATGCCGGTGTCGTTCTCCTTGTCCGCGGAGAGAACGGTGGCGACGATCTGGATCTCGTTGTAGAACCCTTTCGGGAAGAGGGGACGGATGGGCCGGTCGATCATCCGGGAGGTGAGGATCTCGAACTCGGAGAGCCTCCCCTCGCGCTTGAAGAAGCCGCCGGGGATCTTGCCGACCGCGGAGGTCTTCTCCACGTAGTCGACGACCAGCGGGAGGAAGTCGATGCCCGGGCGGGGATTCTCGGAGAGGCAGGCGGTGACCAGCACCACCGATTCCCCGTAGCGGACGACCGCCGCGCCGCCGGCCTGGCGGGCCCAACGGCCCGATTCGATGGACAGGTTCCGTCCGGATACTTCAATTTCGTACACGTTTCCCACAGTGATGGATTCCCTTCTCGTGGCGATCCCCCGAGGGGACCGCGGATTGTGTTGGCGGAAATTTCCGGAGCGGTGCCGGGACTACTTGCGAAGGCCGAGCGTCTCCAGAAGGGCCTTGTACCGCATCGATTCCACCGACTTCAGGTAATCCAGCAGGCGCCGCCGCTGCCCGACCAACTTGAGCAGGCCCCGTCGCGTGCTGAAGTCCTTGGAGTGCACCTTGAGGTGGTCCGTGATCATGTTGATCCGCTCCGTGAGGAGCGCGACCTGGACCTCGGGGGAACCGGTGTCCGTGTCGTGGACGCGGAACTTTCCGATGATGTCGCTCTTTTTCTCGGTGACCAGGCTCATGACCTTTTGCCTTTCTCCTTTCGGTACGTCGAGAATGTTGCGTTTTTATTGAGGAATTAATTTATACCATATCCGATCCCGTAAGTAAATCAGATGCCCCGAACGATTTTCCAAAGCCCCGTCGGATCCCGGCCGACGATCGCCAGCGGCTCCCGACGCGACGTCACCAGCAGGGCGAGATCCCCCGGCGTAGCCGCGGCGCATCCGACCAGCCAGGGACCCGAAAGCCGCCCATTCCTCACCCGGGAGACGGCCTCCTCCGGCACCTCCCAGCGCGGGATCCGCCCGAGCGCATCGACGATCGGGATGAGCAGGGAGTCCACGTCGTTGGACCGCGCCCGTTCCCGCAGCGCGTCCAGCGTCACCGCCAGCTCCGCCCGGAACGCCCCCACCCGGGTGCGCCGCAGCTCGGAGACCGTCAACGGAACCCCGAGACGCGCGCCCAGATCGCGCGGCAGCGACCGGACGTAGAACCCCTTCGAAACGGCGAGGAACGCGCGAAACCGGTCGGGCCCGATGGAGAGGAGCCGCGCCTCCCGGACCGTGACCCGCCGCGCCGCGAGGGGAACCTCCATCCCCTTCCGCGCGAGCTTGTAGGAGCGCACCCCGCCCACCTTGACCGCGGAGTACGCGGGGGGGACCTGTTCGAAGGTCCCCACCAGGGCCGCGAGCGCCTCCGCCACGGCGCTTTCCGGGACCGTGGCCCCGGGGCGCTCCTCCACGGGCTTCCCCGTGGCGTCGCCGGTGTCCGTCGCGACGCCGACCGCGAACTCCGCCTCGTACTCCTTCTCTTCCTCCGCGAGGTAGCCCGCGATCTTGGTGGCGGCCCCGACGCAGACCGGGAGGACGCCGGTGGCCATGGGATCGAGCGTTCCCGCGTGTCCGCACTTCCGCTCTCCGAGGATCCGACCCACGGCCTGGACCGCGTCGAAGGAGGTGATCCCCCGGGGCTTGTCGACGACCAGCACCCCCGCCGTCACGACAACACGGCCGCGATCTCCCCGAACACCCGCTTCTTCACCTCGGCGAGGGTCCCGGGGACCGTGCATCCGGCGGCGTTGCGGTGTCCTCCCCCGCCGAACCGGGCGGCGACGGCGGAGACGTCGACACGCCCCTTGGAGCGGAAACTCACGCGGAAGCCGCCCCCCTCCTCCTCGCGGAGGGAGACGGCGACTTCGACGCCGACGATGGAGCGGGGGTAGTTGATGAACCCTTCGAGGGCGTCCTTCCCGGCGGCGAACTCCCGCAGGTCTTCCCGCATCGTGGTGATGCAGGCCACCCTGCCGTCGGCGGAGACTTCGAGGGAATCGAGCACCCGGCCGAGCAGCCGGAGGCGGAGAGCGCTCTGCGTCTCGTACACCTGCTCCGCGACGGCCCACGGATCGACTCCCCGGCGGACCATCTCCCCGGCCACCTCGAACGCTTCCGGCGAGGAGCTCCCGTAATGGAACGACCCGGTGTCGGTGAGGACGGCGACGTAGATGTTGGTCGCGACGTCGAGGCCGATCTCGTACCCCATCGACGTGAGGACCCGGTGGATGAGGAGCCCCGTCGCGGCGGCGTCGGGATCGACCAGGGAGAGCTCCCCGAGATCCCCGTTCGTCCGATGATGGTCGATGTTGACGAGCAGGGGGCACTTCCGCAGCTCCGGGGCGACGCGCCCCGTCCGCTCCGTCGCGCCGCAATCCACCACGACCGCCACGTCGTACTTCGAACCGTCCTCCTCGAAGACGACGGTGTCGGCTCCCGGAAGGAAGAGGAGGTTGGCGGGAACCGGGTCGGCGTTCAGCACCGTTGCGGTCTTTCCCATCCCCCGCAAGGCGAGGGCGATCGCCAGCTCGGACCCGATCGCGTCCCCTTCCGGATTCTCGTGGCACGCGACGAGGAAGCGTTCCCTTTCCCGGAGAACCCGGCAGATCGCGGAGAGGTCACCCCTCATCCGGACCCTCCTTCCCCTCCGGGATTTCCCGGAGGATCGCGTCGATCCGGGCGCCGCGGTCGAACGAGTCGTCGTAGTGGAATTGCAGTTCGGGGGCGTACCGCAGGGCGAGGCGATGGGCGAGCTCCCGCCGCAGGAACCCGGAGGACCGGCGGAGCGCCTTGGCCACGGCCGGACGCTCTTCCGGGGGGACGAGAGCGGAGTAATTCACGTGGGCGATCCGAAGGTCGGGTGTGACGGAAATCTCGGTCACGGTGACCGACGCCACCCCGGGGTCGTTCACCCTCCGCAGCAGGAGGAGGGAGAGCTCTTCCCGGATCCTCTCACCGACA
>Ga0208373_1005034_pt1 | contig 11307 bp, 8 predicted proteins | sample RifOxyC2_FD_184036 | JGI IMG/M metagenome (GOLD analysis project Ga0208373, IMG submission 184036) | Soil microbial communities from Rifle, Colorado - Rifle Oxygen_injection C2 (SPAdes) | ecosystem: Environmental > Terrestrial > Deep subsurface > Rock core/Sediment | place: Rifle, Colorado... | reverse complement strand
AGTGGCGCCTGCCATGACTACCATTTCCGGGTAACTTACCCAGTAGGGAGTTGGAATAATCGCCTCGTCTCCCGTGTCGCACAAAACGAGAACGATATTGAGAATGGATTGCTTTGCGCCGGCCGAAACAATAATCTGTGAGGGGTTATACTTTAAATGATTGTCTTTGTAAAGTTTTTCACCGATGGCTTCTTTTAATTCGGGAGCGCCCGATGTGGGGGTATACTTGTTGTAACCGTCATTGATTGCCTTGATTGCCGCATTTTTCACGTTCTCCGGAATGTCAAAATCAGGTTCTCCCGCGCCAAAACCAACCACATCGATTCCCTGTGCTGTGAGTTGTTTTGCCTTAGCCGTAATGGCAAGCGTTGCCGATGTCTTTACCTCCCTTGCAATTCTTGATAACGTCATATACAAACGTCTCCTTTTCTAGTGATAACTTATTTCTTTAGATAAAATAACCATAGAGGAATTGCCTGTAAAGTCAAGATTCAGAGTCATTGCAAGCGATAGCGAAGCAATCTATAATTTTGTTCAGGAAATTTAATGTAGGGGTTGAAAATCTTCAACCCCTACAAGCTCCTAGAAACTAATTTCTCTGTGCCTCCGCGTCTCAGTGGTTTAAAAAGTTTTCCTTATACAAACATCTTCCCTGGATTTAATATGCCTTTTGGGTCTAACAAATGTTTAATGTCTTTCATGATCCGCAGTTCCTGTGGTGGTATCTCTAAGGATAGAAATGCCGATTTTACATTTCCAATGCCGTGTTCTCCTGAAATCGTTCCACCAAGTTCGACAGTAGTGCGAAGAATTTCCTCAATCATTTTTTCTGCCTGCATCCTTTGCTTATCCCCCTCATCATACATAATATTGACGTGAATATTGCCATCTCCGATATGCCCGAAGTTTGCCACTTTTAGAGAGGGGTATCGCTTGTGAATTTCTGTAATTCTGTTCAATGCCTCTAGTATCCTGCTCCGGGGAACGCAGATATCTTCATTAATTTTGAAGGGGGCAATATTATAAAGTGCCGGAGAGAGAACGCGCCTTACCTCCCAGAGTGTCTCGCTTTCTTTCGGGGTTTTTGCGGGAATAACCCCAAGTGGTTGATTTTCTAAAGCGATTTTTTCTATAAGAGAAATTTCTGTTTTAACGCTGGCCTCTTTCCCATCAATATCGATAAGCAGGATGGCATGTACCTCTGGCGGGATTTGGACTTCTTGTTTGTATCCCTTAATACAATCGATGCTTGATTTGTCAATAAATTCGAGCGCTCTGGGTAAGAGATTATTGGAAATAATTTGACTCGCAGTCCTTACCGCATCCTGGGGAGTTGCAAAGAATACTAAGAGGGTTTCAATCTTTTCCGGAAGAGGAAGCAGTTTCACCGTAATCTGCGTAAAAACACCCAGCGTACCCTCTGAACCCACAAACAAACGGGTAAGATCGTAACCAGTCACGCTTTTCAAGGTCTTACGACCGGTATGGATAATACTTCCATCCGCAAGGACAACCTCAAGAGATAAAATATAATCTCTGGTAACGCCGTATTTCAAACCTGTGATTCCACCTGAACATTCAGCTACATTGCCACCCAAGGTTGAAAATGCAGCGCTGGCAGGGTCAGGCGGATAAAAGAGCTTATATTTAGCCACTTCGTTTTGTAATATCTGGGTAACGACTCCAGGTTCAACCGTAGCCGTAAGGTCTTCCGGCACAATCTCCAAAATTTTATTCATTTGCGTGAAATCCAGTACGATTCCGCCTTGAACAGGTACAGCCCCCCCTGTGAGCCCAGAGCCCGCACCCCGTGGATAAACAGGTATTTCATGCTCATTTGCAAACCGCAGGATGTCGGATACATGCTGGGTCGAACGTGGTCTTACAACAACGTCAGGAATATATTTTTGCTTAGTTCCATCATATGCATAACATATCCTGTCCTCAAGCGCTGAAAGCACATTTTCTTCCCCGACAAGCCGATTTAGGACATCCAGCGATACCATTATTTTTGACCTGATGAGCGTAGTTGTTTCCATAGTAGATTTAATCTATTAAATTCAGAGAAATAAGTCAAATCATTTTTCATTTGCAAATGATTTAAGGAATTGCTATAAATCTTGTTATGTCAAAGCTTTCTAGAGATTTAAGTAGTTTGTTATAAAAGGAAGATGCAGTATGGTGGGTAATAAAAACGAGGATGTACAAGACATTCCACAAGAAAAAGAAGGAGAAGAAATACTGCAGTTTATAGGGATACGGCTTGGGCGGGAAATATAAGGCATTCCTGTCGAAAAAATAAGAGAAATATAGAAGCCGCACTGTCTACATTAAATACTGAAATGGGTGGTTATATGCAAGGACAAGTACAGGTTGAAAGTGGATTAATGGGGAGGATATACCACTGGGAGCAAGGATTCTATGCGTTGCGGATTCCGTCGATGCCATGCCGACAGATAGAGCCTATCGAAAGGGTATAATAGGAGGGGAAATACTATCATCCAGTTACAACGGCGATCCGGGCGGGACGCAGTTTGACTCTGTAGTAGCCAATGTTGCTATAGGATTATTGAGTGATAGAGAATTCGCGGATGAGATGAGAAAAATAGAGTAACTTGTCTCGTGGAAATCTATGTTGTCGAATAATGTTATGAACTTGATTTAATTTATAGGAATTTCAATCATGTAGGGGCTGAAGATTTTCAGCCCCTACGGTGAAACGTTTTATCCAGAAAAAAGTTGCCGAATGCCTAATTTAACATTTATAACCAGATAATGGGTGTTATACACATAGACACTGATATTTTAATTATTGGCGGCGGGGCGGCGGGATGTTTTGCCGCCGTTGAAATCTACAAAAAATCTCCAAACTGCCAGGTGGTTATCATGGAAAAAGCGCATATTGAACGCAGCGGTTGCCTTGCCATGGGTTTAAATGCCATCAATGCATACCTGCACTCAGGGCAGACCCCGGAATCTTATGTATCGTATGTGGAGCGGGAGTTTGAAGGGGTAATAAGAAAGGACCTTGTTTATACTATTGCGCAAGGGCTGAATGAGGCAGTTAAGGATGTAGAAAAGATGGGGATACCTATCGAGAAGAATGAGGATGGTACTTATAAGAAACGCGGGAAGCGGAGTATCCGTATCTTTGGTGAACGGTTGAAACCGATACTGGCTGAGGCTGTAACAAAAACCACTGCCCGGGTGTTAAATCGCGTTGTGGCAACGAATTTTATCTATAATGGTGAACATATCTGTGGGGTGTTTGGATACGGGATTAAAGACAGCAAGTTTTATGTGGTTCGCGCTAAGGCTGTTATTGTTGCTACTGGAGGAGCATCTGGTATATATAGACCTAACAATCCCGGGGAAGCCCGACACCTGATATGGTACTGCCCGTGGAATGCAGGGACAGGATATGCCATGGGGATACGTGCCGGAGCGGAGATGACCAGCTTTGAGAACCGGTTCGTCGCCTTGCGCGTTAAGGACGTGCATGCTGCAACAGGGACTATTGCCGTTGGGGTTCATTCAAAACAGATCAACGCACGCGGTGAAGATTACCTGGAACTATACTATAAACACCTGGGAGGAAATAAATGCCTAACGAATCACAGGCTTTTGGCCACAGTTGAAGAGACGAAGGCAGGGAGAGGTCCCTGCTATTTGGATACGACTCCGTTGAATGATGCAGATGAAAGGCGGCTAAAAGAAGATTTTTTGAATATGAATCCACAGATCATCCTTTTGTGGGCAAGCGAGGGTATGAATCCTCGAAAGAAACCGGTGGAAATACAGGGGACGGAGCCTTTTGTTGTGGGCGGTCATTGTCAGGCCGGCTACTGGATCGATAAAGAAAGAAGGACAACATTAAAGGGCCTTTATGCAGCGGGAGAAGTGGCGGGTGGCGCACCCAAAAAATATGTAAGCGGAACCTGGGTTGAAGCGCGTATTGCTGCAACGACTGCCTTAGAAGACATAAAAGGAGTATTTTTAGAGGACATAGACAGTGGGTTAATTCAAAACGAAAAAACAAGGGTTTTGACTCCTTTAACGAGAAAGTCAGGAATATCTCCATCGGAGGTACGCGAACGGCTGCAAAAAATCATGGATGAATATGCCGGTGGTATTTCCATGAATTACGCACTTCACGAGGAGCGGCTGCTGGAGGCGAGAAGGTTATTAAAAGGTCTCAAAGGACGGTTGAAAGACATAGCAGCCGTAAATAATTATAACCTGGTTGAGGCTTTAGAATGTATAGATAGGATTGATGTCGCAAGGGTATTGGTAGAACATCTCATCTACCGTAAAGAGACAAGATGGGCGTGTTACCAGACACGCTTAGATTATCCGAAGAAAGACGATAGCCGGTGGCTCACATTTGTTAATTCTATTTATAATGCAAAAACAGATGAGATAAAAATGGTAGAAAGGCCTTTGTGTTAGTTTCTTGAAAAAACCCCCTCACCTAACCTCTCCCACAAGGGGAGAGGAAACTATCCCTCCCTTGACTTCGTCGTGAGCTCAGTCGAACGATGGGAGGGACTAAGGGAGGGTGTTGTATTTCATGTTCCTTTATACGACAGTAGTATGTGAGAAATACGGTTTATATTGGTATTTTACAAAAAGCTAAATTGTTAACACACCCATGACCCCTCAAGGTAGGTCATGGCGTCCTCGCCTGACATTATAATGACAGACTGGGACGTCTGTCCTACCAATAGAGGGGAATCAAAAAGTCCCCTCTTGGGGCTTCGTCGTGAGCACTCAGTCGAACGAGGGGATAAAGAGGTGGGTTATGAATTAGCTTATATAAGAAAAGTCGTTGTGTTTTGCAAAGTAAAACCCAACCTAATTAATGTATAGGAATTTCAAAGTTGCCGCAAAGTCACTAAGGCACCAAGATTTTTCTTTGTGGCTTTGTGTCTTAGTGGCGTAAAAAGTTGCCGGAGGCCTAATTCAAAAAAATAGATATTTATGGTGCAAGGTGCAATTTTCGAAAGTGGTGTGTGATGAGTATCTTTATTGATGAAAATATCTGTAACGGCTGCAAGGGATTACCTGAGGCACGGTGTGAACGCATCTGCCCCGGTGACTTATGTTACCGTAAGGAGAATATGAAGGCAACGATTCGTGACCAGTCTGCTTGCTGGACCTGTGCCTGCTGTGTGAAGGAGTGTCCTGTGCAGGCGATTGAACTGAGGCTGCCTTTTCAGGCTAGCAGCAATGGCGCTTCATTAAAAGCAAGGCTGAAGCGCGACAAAACGATTTGGACGGTTTGGGATGACAAGGGGCATCAAGAGGAATTTATTATTCAGGCAAGGTGTTTGAGAGGAGATTAATGAAAGATGGTTAAAAATATTGACCCTCATGGGGGAAAGCTTATAAACAGGATTGTTTCAACGGAGGAACGGGAATCACTGCTGGATAAGGCTACACATTATGATATGAAAAAAATTCAGCTAAATTCCCGGGAGATGTCGGATCTTGATATGATTGCAGTTGGCGCCATGAGCCCTCTGGAAGGATTTATGTGCAAGGCTGATTATGATAATGTGGTGGACAATATGCGGTTATCTGATGGTTTGCCTTGGACAATTCCGATTGTGCTCTCTGCAACAAAAGAAAAGATTGAAGGACTCAAACCGGGGAAGGATGTTGCCCTTGTGGATCAGGCTAACGAGGTAGTTGCGATTCTTCATCTGGAAGAAATTTTTCATCATGACAAACCAAAAGAGTCTCTGGAGGTCTACGGTACCGATGACAATAAGCATCCGGGCGTGGATTACGTTTCCAAGATGGGTGAATATCTGCTCGGCGGCAGGGTGAGTGTGGTAAACAGGGCAAAACCCGGTAATTTCCTAGCATACAGGCTGGACCCGGTTGAAACCAGAGAGTTGTTTGTTAAAAAAGGATGGAGAAGGGTGGTTGGATTCCAGACTCGTAACCCCGTGCACCGCGCGCACGAATATATCCAGAAGTGCGCCCTGGAAATAGTAGATGCCATACTTTTACACCCGCTGGTAGGAGAAACAAAAAGCGACGACATTCCTGCGGACGTGAGGATTAAAAGTTATGAAATCCTTCTGGAAAAATACTATCCCAAAGACAGGGCCATGTTATCCGTTTTTCCTGCCGCTATGAGGTATGCAGGACCGAGAGAGGCGATCTTTCATGCCCTGGTGAGAAAAAACTATGGCTGTACACATTTTATTGTGGGTAGAGATCACGCAGGAGTAGGTAGTTATTACGGGACATTTGATGCGCATTATATCTTTGATGAATTTGACCCGCAGGAGATAGTCATTACACCATTGTTTTTCGACCATACCTTTTACTGTAAGTCATGCAACGGCATGGCGTCTTATAAGACGTGTCCGCATGATTCGTCCAATCACGTTATTTTGAGCGGGACAGAAGTTCGCAAGATGCTGAGCGCTGGGCAAGCTCCACCGCCAACCTTTACAAGGCCAGAAGTGGCAAAGGTGCTGAGCGACTATTATCAAAAATTAAAATAAGGTCTAAGGCCCCTTTGCAACGGTTATGGCTCTCGTCGCTACAAAGGATTTGATGGTTATCATGTCCTGATCATCGCGTGCAACAATCGTCACTACATTAGGACCTTCCTTAAGCGGGACATCGGTATTGATTTCAAGCATGGTCTGTTCTTTGGGCGTTGCAATCTTATTGGATTTGTAATAGACCTTGTCGTTGTTGATGAGGATATAAGCATGTTTTACGCACGTATCGTCTTCTATGACTGCGGACATCGGTAACCGATCATTTCCGAATAATATATTCGATAGAGATTTGCTCAAGGTAATCGTTGGCGGTATTCGTTGTATAAAAAGTTCGAGGGTATTTGGTTTATTTTCTGCGCCATTCGTTTCTAGGGCTTCTTTTGCAGAGACCCAGCCGTGTCGATTATCTGGCAGTGTAATGCGGAACCAGTCTGAATTTTTTGCATCGGACATGAGAATCGTCCCGTCCTTCATTATTGATAATACGGTAGAATTAAAAGACATCCCACTGTAAAGCGGTGTGTGATTTCTGCCTATCTTCAGTATGCTGGATGCCTGCGTCAATTTGTTCTTGCTTGGGGTTACGGGAAAGGTAAGTTTATTGGATAGGAACGTCCAGAAAACGGAGTCGGTGATAATCATATCCATATTGAACTTGTCTGATGACAGCGTTTCTTTTACAAAAAAGGATAGTTTTGCCTCTTTCATTTCACCTGGATTTAATAGCCCAATTTCTGCGCGTCCGTTTTTTATAAAAACTTCTTTATTGCTCAAATTTTTTAAGGTAATCACATTCTTTTCAGCAGGGCCTTCACCCACATTTTTTACGAATACTAACAGTTCGATATCTTCTCCTGTCTGAATTAGCCCGTCTCCATTGTTCTTTGATGAGTTCTTTCCGTTATCCAGAATCTGATAGGAATAGGCAAAGAGTGGACGCGGTAATGCCTCTGTAGTAATATTAAGTTTAATATCCTTTGGACTATGGTGGTTTAATTCTTCGAATTTAATGCTTACTTCGTCTTCTCTATCCAGTGAATTTTTTGGAATTTCTACCGTTGTTGAATACGATTTTGTTGCTCCCTTCTCAATTTTTCCAAGGATAAATTCGAGCTTGTCGAATAGTCCATTTTTGCTCGACGAGATTCCTCGCAATTGATACAGCGGCGCTTCGCCAATATTTGTCACCGTCATGGTAAGGGTAATCTTTTCACCCGCCTTGCCCCGCCCGTTTGCCGGATTTGTGGAATAAGAAACAGTTGATTTTGAGGTTCCAGTGCCTATACCTGTGGACCAATCGATGTCTAATTTTTGCAGCGCATGGGCAATCTTCTCTTCCTCTAATCGGGTCGTTTCTGCAATAATTTGAAGGGAGTTCTGCAGAAAAGCCTCCCGCTGCGGTGTAACGGTATTGAGGAGTAATTTTTTAGCAAAAAGGACGTGAAAGTCTGTGTTGAAATCTGGCAGTTTGTAAGGATCTCCCGCCTCTTCTTCGGGTTCTTCAGTTTTATCCTTTTCTTTTGTTTCTAAGAAATATTTTATAGTTGCAAATGGGGTGTCGCCTTTTGGGTGTTCGTCGAGGTGCTGTTTAAGGTCTTCCTCGCGAAGGGCAACAATACCGCGGAATAGATTGATATTGTCTTTTATTACTGTTGCAGGAATAAACTTGATATCCGGGGTAATGCCGACAGATTGAATATCGGTGAACAAGGGAGTAAGGTATTTGGCAATAGTCAATTTTAACGCGGAACCGTCCATAAGTTCAATAAGTTGTTGTACGGAACCCTTGCCAAAGCTTCTGTCTCCTACAATTACGGCACGGTTATTTTCCTTCAGCGCCCCGGCAACAATTTCTGCGCCAGAGGCGCTTCCTGCATCAACAAGTACTACAATAGGATAAGGTCCTTCGTCTGTATCTGTTTTTCTGGCTTCCTGTATCTCTCGCGGATGTCCGCTGGGTCCTACCGTGACAACAATGGGACCTTTCTCGATGAATTTATCTGCAACTTCTATAGCTTGATCCAGCAGCCCGCCGGAATTATTACGCAGGTCGATGATCAACCCTTTTGTTCTATTGTTAGATGTTTTCAGACGTTTCAGGTGTTCGTTGAGACATTGAGAGGTATCGTCCTGAAAGTTTCTTATTTTTATGTAGCCCAGATCGTTATCCAGAGATGCAGATTCAACGGTGGGGATAGCAATAATTTCTCGTTTCAAAGTGACCTGCTTTGGTTCTGTTGCCTTTTCTGTCATGACCGAGAGTACGACTTGTGTGCCTGGATCCCCGCGTAATTTCCCAACGGATTCTGTAAGGGTCATGTTGATGGTAGATTCTCCGTCAATTTCGATAATCTTATCACCTGCCTTCATGCCTGCCCTTGCCGCAGGTGTGCCCTCTATTGGCGAGATTACCATAAGTATGCCGTCTCGCAATCCCACCACCATCCCCAGTCCGCCAAATTTCCCGGTCGTACCGATTTTGAATTCGTTGAACTCTTTCGGCGGCAGGATAATAGAGTGAGGGTCAAGTTGTGTGAGCATGCCGTTGATTGCCGTGTATTCGATATTGTTTGCGGTGATGGTCTCGTTGGTCTGGCGGTATGAGTTGATAAACGTAAGGGCATCCTGGAGAATTTCGACCATGTCTTTAGAACGTCGGATTTTGGACAGATCATATGTTTTCGAGATATCATCTACGGTCACTGTTTGAGTATTGGTACTTTCTGTAAAGTCGGTTAATACCTCTGGGATAATCCTTTCTTCCCACAAAAGGGCCTCCTTGAGCATTTCTGCGGTTTTGATGCGTTCGGGATATACGTACAGCCTGTTGACATAGGAACTGACAATGCCTGGTAAGCGAAATTTGTAAGTAGTATCGTCTTTTTCTGTTCGTTTTTCGTGTCAAAATTAACCACAGAAAATACAAAAAATCCTTAATACCGCTTTTTATGGAAGGGTAAAAGGAACGTCTCTCGTGCTTTTTTAAAATAATCTCTGTGGCTTGTTTTTTCTTAATATAAGTATAAAAAGATAAGAAATATTTATCAAGAAAATACTAGGGGAAATTATTGGCAATGTACACATAAATTATTAGACGTTTTCAGAAGTCCACCATATTTATTAGAAGTGGAATTTTAAGTTGACTAAGTAACACCGTATGTATATATTTATTACATACAAGGCTAATAAAACAAATGGACATATTATCAAATCTTAAAGGCTTCGACTGGGACGAAGGCAATATCACCAAGAACTGGGAAAAGCACGATGTTGCTCATATTGAATGCGAGGAAGTCTTTTTTAATGACCCGTTGGTAGTAAAGAAGGATGAGCCGCATTCTATAGCAGAACCACGTTATTATGTTCTTGGCAAGACCAATGGCCGGCGATTATTATTTTTGGTGTTTACGGTAAGGAATAACAAGATAAGGGTAATATCTGCAAGGGATATGAACAAGAAAGAGAGGAAATTATATGAGCAAACTGAAAAAGATACCGAAATTTAAGACAGAGGATGAAGAACGTGAGTTTTGGTCAACGCATGATTCTACTGAATATGTAGATTATACAAAGGCGAAGAAGGTATTGTTTCCAGGGTTAAAGCCTTCTACCAGGTCAATATCAATCAGGTTGCCAGCGTCTCTTATTGAAAAACTGAAGGTCTTGGCTAATGAAAGAGATGTGCCGTATCAGTCTCTTATGAAAATACTCTTAGCTGAGAAGGTGAAGGAGGAATTAAGCGTAAAGGGTTAATACAGGGAATTTCAAACAGACAACGTAACCATCTCGGTTACGCTGTCTGTCATTCTAACGAAAGCAGGAATGACAATTTTATAATTTGCCGGGGATAATCTTTCCCATAATAATTGCCTCCCTCGCCCCTGTGGCGCTGGGGACATTGTTGGGATTGCCGGAAATTGTTTCATTGGCCAGGATGGCAAAGGCAAGGGCTTCTTTGGCATTGGGTGAGATGCCGTATTTATCAATGGTGTGTACTTGAATTGTGGGTTCAAGATATTGTCTGAGGAATTTTATAAGGGTATTGTTGTGGCTTCCGCCTCCAGAGAGTATTACTTCAGACAGGTAATGTTTGGATAAAATCCACTGCTTATAACTGTCCGCAATGGTGTGGGCCGTAAAGGCCGTAACCGTTGCCAGAATATCCAGGTCTTTGATTCCGGAATGTATGGCGTCTTTGTAAAGGTTATCCGCAAAAGATATCCCAAACTCCTCGCGTCCTGTGGTCTTTGGCGGTGGTTTTGATAGATAAGGGTGTGTAAGGAGGGTGGCCAGAAGGCTATCATGAATCTTTCCCCTCTCTGCGAGTTTGCCACCTTCGTCAAAGTGTTGCGTAGTGTTTGTGACAAGCTCGGTAATGCGGTCAATTATCATGTTACCAGGGCCGGTGTCGAAGGCGATAACGTCATTGATACTGCAGTTCTTTGGCAGTATGGTGACATTGGCAATTCCTCCGATATTTTGCAAGGCACGCCCTCTTTCTTTGTCTCTAAAGAGGATGAAATCCACATAAGGCACGAGTGGCGCTCCCTGCCCCCCCGCCGCAATATCTCTTTGCCGAAAGTCAGCCACTGTCGTAACGCCTGTTTCCTGAGCGATGACGGAAGGCTCACCAATCTGGAGCGTAGACCGAATGTGTGGTAAATCCCACGTTTCTCCTTTAAAATTATGTAACAGTTCACCCCCTCCCCTAACCCCTCCCACCAGGGGCGGGGAATACTCATTGTTCCCTTGTATTCCTCCCTCTTGATGGGGGAGGTTTAGG
>Ga0208373_1005031_pt1 | contig 11318 bp, 11 predicted proteins | sample RifOxyC2_FD_184036 | JGI IMG/M metagenome (GOLD analysis project Ga0208373, IMG submission 184036) | Soil microbial communities from Rifle, Colorado - Rifle Oxygen_injection C2 (SPAdes) | ecosystem: Environmental > Terrestrial > Deep subsurface > Rock core/Sediment | place: Rifle, Colorado... | reverse complement strand
TCGGCCAGAGCCCGTGCATTCAGTACGATCTGTTTCTGGTATTCTTTGAAGCCCGGAGAGAGGGCTTCTCCCAGCGCCACGGCCTTTGCGGCCACGACGTGCATGAGCGGACCGCCCTGGATGCCGGGAAAGATATGCTTGTCTATTATCTGCGCGTGTTCCTTCCTGCACATGATCATGCCGCCCCTCGGACCCCTGAGAGTTTTATGCGTGGTCGTAGTTACGAAATCGGTAAAGGGAAAAGGGGATGGATGAAGCCCCGCCGCGATCAGTCCCGCGATATGCGCGACATCAGCCATGAGATAAGCCCCCACCGCGTCGGCAATCTCTCTGAATTTAGCAAAGTCGATAACGCGGGGATAGGCGCTGGCGCCGGTCACTATCAGCTTCGGTTTGCTTTGCCTGGCCACCTCGAGGGTTTTTTCATAATTGATAAGACCGCTTTCGTCCACCTCGATGGGCACCGTCTTGAAATATTTGCCCGAAAAACTGGCGGGGTGCCCGTGAGAGAGATGCCCGCCGTGGGCCAGGTGCATTCCCATGATCGTATCCCCTATCCCGAGGACGGCAAAATATACGGCCATGTTGGCCTGCGTGCCCGAATGGGGCTGAACATTGGCATGATCGCAGCCGAACAGGAGTTTGGCGCGTTCGATCGCGAGCGACTCCACGATATCATAATATTTGCATCCGCCGTAATACCTTTTGTTCGGGTAGCCTTCCGCATACTTGTTGGTGAAAACAGAACCCTGGGTCTCGAGGATGGAAAGAGAAACAAAATTTTCCGAGGCGATCAGCTCCAGGTTCTCGTCCTGGCGCAGCAGCTCCTGCTTCATCGCTTCATATATTTCAGGATCGGTCTTCTTCAGATGCTCATACATCGTCTGCCCCCCATTTCTCAACTATTCTATCTATAAGGATCCGAAGCTCTTCAAAGACCGCCTCGTATACCTCTTTTTCCTGTCCGATCGGGTCCCTCACGTCGCCGGCTGATCCCGCAAGTTCCTTTATCAGCCGCACTTTGTTACTTTCCCCCGGGAAGAGTTTTTCTATAAACTCCTTCTGCGGGGCGGACATGACCAGAACTATATCGGCCCATTTCATCAGTTCGGCGCCCACCGGCAGCGGCTGATGGTCCCTCCATTCCATGGAACTGGAATCGAGAATTTCCGTCAACACGTAAGGAATTCTGTTTCTGGGATCCGCAGCAATGCCGGCAGAACGCACCTCTACCGGCCAGTTCAATTCTTCCGATTTCTTTTTCAGGATAAGCTCGGCCATCACGGAGCGGCAGGTGTTGCCCGTGCAGACGAAAAGAACCTTACTCGGCTTCAAAAGGGAAAAAGCCTCCTCCCTGGCGGAGCAGTATAGGCTGGGGCCCTGAAATGTCCACTATAGTGGACTCCTTGCCCAGAGGGCACGTTCCGCCGTCTATGACAATATCCGCCCCCTCGATAATGCTATCGCTTATCTTATTGAAATCCCGGACTGCGACACGGCCGCTGATATTGGCCGAGGTGGTGGCCAGAGGTCCGCATATCTGAAGAATCTTCAAGACGATAGGAAGATCGGGAACTCTCAGACCGACTTTTTTTCCCGACCTGTCGTTCATCACGAAAGTGAGCGGGCCGGGCCAGTACTCCTTCATCCACAGGCGGACTCTCTGCGTCACGCGGCCCGCGATACGGGAGGCATCATGCCAGGAGGCAATGAGAATGGGGAGAGGTTTCTCGATGGGTCTCTTCTTGATATCATAAATTTTGTGAAGAGAAGCCTGGAATTTGATGCTGGCCCCTACCCCGTAAACCGTATCCGTAGGAAAAATGACTATACCGCCGCCGTTGATCGCATCTATGGCCGGTTTGATCTCCTTCATCGCAAACTTATACGGATTCACCCTAAGGATCTGCGTCTTTTTTTTCATGGGTTACCCCCGCTTATCGTATCTTTTCAACCTTTTCATGAAGTGTAATGTGCATTTATCTTCACATATTCCTGAGAGAGATCTCCCGTGAGAAATTTCTTCTCTGTTCTCCCGGCGCCCAGAGAGATAGTGATTTCTATCTCCTTCCTCCCGAGATATTTTCTTACTCGCTCCGCGGAGAATGCGCCAGGAGCGCCTTTTCTAAAAAGCGTGAAAGGCCCGATTCTGATAACGGTCTTATTGACGTCATAAGCGCCGGAAAAATTGCCGAGCCGGCAGAGTATCCTTCCCCAGTTGGGATCCTCGCCGTGAACCGCGGTCTTTATGAGAGGAGAGGAAGCCAGATGCCGCGCCAGCCGGTCCAGTTCCGCTTCGGAACGGCCTTCCCTCAAATGGAAGAGTATCACCTTAGTCACTCCTTCGCCGTCGGCAACTACTTTTCTGGCCAGCGATAATGAGAGCCCTTCCAGTCCCTTTTCGAATTCTTTTTTTGTTCCTTTTCCCAGTCCGCTGGAGAGAAGAAAGAGGGAATCGTTCGTAGACGTCTCCCCGTCGACGGAGAGAGCATTGAAAGACGGGGCGGCAGCTAAAGCGAGCGCCCGCTGGAGATACCTGCCGTCAGCTTTGAAATCCGTAAGGATGAATCCCAGGAACGTTGCCATCCTGGGTTCGATCATCCCGCTCCCTTTCACACAGCCGAAGATGGAGAAACCCTTTCCTTCGAAGAACTCGAACTTGGGTCTGGTGTCTGTGGTCATGATGGATTCCACAAAAGACCTGTAGTCGAGAGGTTTTAAATCCAGCGCCTTTTTCAGCCTCGCCAGGCCGGATTTGATTTTACCGTAATCAGGGAGAGAACCTATGACGCCTGTGGAAGCAAAAAGAATCTCTTTTTCCGTTACAGCCCATTGTCTGCCTATCTCTCCGCAAATCCTGCGGATAAGTCTTCTTCCTTTTTCTCCGGTGCCTGCATTGGCCTGGCCGGAATTGGCCAGAAGAAGAGCGGCGCGGCGGGTCTGAATGACTTTTTTCGAATGGAGCACAGGCCAGGCGCAAAAAGTGTTACTGGTGAATATGCCGGCAGAGACGGCCCCGCCCGGAACCTCTATAATCCCGAGGTCTTTCTTGTCCCACTTTTTAAATCCCGCTTTGATTCCCGCGATCCTGAAACCTTTAGGAAACAAGTCCCTCATCCTCCTTTAAACCGCACATGATGTTGGCGTTCTGTATTGCCTGGCCCGAAGCGCCCTTTATGAGATTGTCGAGCACGGTGAAAACAACGAGAGTCTTTCCTGAAATTCTGGCGGAAATGACCGCCCTGTTTGTATCTCTGACCTGGGAAAGCTCAGGCAATTCCACCTGAAAAGCCGCAAATTTTTCCTTTGAATAATATTTTTCGAAAACTGCTTTAATCTCTTCAAAATCGGTTTTCTTTTTCAGCCTGCAGTAGATCGCGGCCAGTATCCCCTGCTTGAGCGGAAGAATCTGGGGGACGAACAGGACTCCGGTCTTTCTTCCTGCAATCTCCGAAATCTGTTCCGCTATCTCAGGCTGATGCCTGTGCTCGAAAACCTTGTAAGGGAAAAAATTATCCGCTATGGAAACGTAAAGATACCTTTCTTCGGACTTTCTTCCGGCTCCGCTTACGCCGGACTTGGCATCTACGATGATGGAATCCTCGATGAGGCCTTCTTTGACCAGGGGGAGACAGCCGAGAAGAACAGCCGTGGAATAGCATCCCGGATTCGCCACCAGCTGAGCTCTTTTTATTTTTTTCCTGTTGAATTCCGGCAGACCGTAAACGGCCTTTTTAAGAAGCTCCGGATGTTCGTGCTTCTGATAAGCCTTCTCATAGACGGCTTTATCTCGGAATCTGAAATCCGCTGAAAGGTCCACGACTCTCTTTCCCTCTTTAAGAAACGGAAGCGCCCGCCTCTGCGATTCCCCGGAGGGGAGACAAAGGAAGACCAGGTCCAGTTCCTTCAGCGCGGAAGGGTGAAAAAGCTCCGTCCTGATTTCGTCTTTTATCTCCTTGTGGACCCTGGAAATAAGCATGCCCGGAGTGCGGGAAAACAACCGGCTTATCTCTAACGAAGGATGGTTCCGGAGAATCTTGATGAGTTCCCGCGCAGTATATCCCGAAACTCCCATTATTCCTGTCCTGATCTTCATAATCCCAGAACAACCTTGAGAAAAAATACTATCCCGACAAAAAGGCTGAGGGTAAGCAGGAGAAGAAACGGCGACGCCAGAACCATGAACGCCCGGCCGATCCCTATTTTATAATTCACTGCTATTATCTCCATGCGGAAAAAGAGCAGCCAGAAAAAAAAGAAAACCACCATGATAAACCGGAACGGGTCGGCGATCTCGAAAACCCAGAACGCGAAAAGGGGGAAAAAGATAAAAGGGAAGAAAGACCATCCCCAGAGATAAAAGAATTTCATTATGCCGCCGTGCCCGCCCAAGAGCGTGGCAAAGAAATGAAGAATCGAAACGCTCACAACCCACCCTACCAGAGCCAGACCGATCAGTGCGGGAAACCCGTAATTCAGGAAGAGAGGAGACTTGAAAACAGACGTTCCCAGCAACATCCCCGACACGAGTTTGGCGGCCTGGGCCCAGACGAATAAAAAGAAAAGAAGCATCCAGTTCTCATGTCTCTTCGTCCATTCAAGACCCGAGCGGGGCAAAACGATAAGGTTATAAAAGTTCGATAATGTGTCCATACTTCTCTTCCATCCCGCGGAAGAGCATTATGAACTCTTCCCATGATGAAGCCCGGGGTTTGATGATGCCGGCTTCGCCTTCTATACCGGAGAGACGTTTTGCGGCATCAAGCGCGGTATTGATGTTTCCCAGTTCGTCGACCAGTCCCAGCTCCCGGGCGATCCGGCCCGTGAAAATCTGTCCTTTTGCCAGTTCCAGAACTTTTTCCCGCGGCATCTTTCTGCCCTGAGACACCGCATCCACGAACTGTTCGTAGACATCCATCACGAGATTGGTCAAAAGACCCTTTTCTTCCGGGCTCAGTCTCCGGAACATGCTGCCCATGTCTTTGTACTGCCCGCTCTTGATGATCTCCATATCGATGCCCCACTTATCGAGTATCTTCTCGAGACTCGGAAACCCCATCAGAACTCCGATACTCCCCGTAAGACTGCCGGGGTTGGCCACGATCCAGTCGCAGTCGGCAGCCAGGTAATACGCTCCGGAAGCCGCCACGTCGCCGAAAGAGGCTACGAACTTGATTCCTTTAGCCTTGGCTTTATCAATCTCCTGGAAAATTTCCTGAACGGCTCCGACAGATCCGCCAGGCGAATTGAACCTGAGCACCACCGCCTTGACGGCAGGATCCTTCAGCACCCATTTCAGTTCGTCGAGAATCCGGTCGCTTCCTTTGGTTCCGGTCAGCAAGGACGTCTCATCGGGGACATAGATCGGACCGTAGACTTTTATCACCGCGACCTTCTCTTTTTCCCTTACAAAGGAAAGGCCCTTCCCTGCACCTCCCGTCCCCTGCATGATGATCCTGATTCCGAGAAGAAAAGACAGGAAAGAAAAAAGAAGAATCGATACTGCCGTAATCCTTGATTTCATATCATAGTAGACTATCATTTTTCTCGATAAAAATCAATACACGAAGTAAGAAAATGGAAGCAAGAAAAACCTTGTATACACCTGAGAAGCCTTGGATTTTCAGTGGAATCTTGCTAAGATTTACTCCCGGAAATTTCACATGCTGGCGTAGCTCAATGGCGGAGCAGCTGATTTGTAATCAGCAGGTTGTAGGTTCAAATCCTATCGCCAGCTCCAGAATAAACAGCAGTTCAGTCAATATCCCTGAAGTGGCGGCCGGTTCCGCTCGATTTCAGTTTCAATATTTCGGCAAGGATGCTTACGCTTATCTCCCCTGGAGTGCTGTTGCCCAGATGAAGGCCTATCGGAGAATATATCCTTTTGTCGTCGCTCCCGACGCCTTTTTTCTTCAGGATCGAGAGCGTGGCGCGGACTTTATGCCTGCTTCCGATCATGCCTATGTAGCGGGCCCGGGTTATAAGCGCCTCTTCCAGGCAGACCGCATCGTAGCGATGGCCGTAGGTGACGATCACGATCCAGCTCTTTTCGTCTATCGGCAGGGAGGAAAAACTCTTTTTGAAATCGGCGCAGACCACGCCGAGGGCCCCGGGGAAAAGGCTTTTCTTTGCAAACTCTTTTCTGTTATCAATGATCCAGAACGGGAAATCGAGCAGCCCGCAGAGTTCCGCGAGTTTTTTCCCGATGTGGCCGGCTCCGAAGATGAAGAGGGTATCGCGGCTTCCGGAAAAAGGTTCTATAAGCACCTCCACCCTTCCGCCGCAGATCATACCGACGGAACTGCCTGATTCTCTGTTTCCGAGATCATAGGATATTTTCTCGGTATTACCCTCGTCCATCAGCCTGAGGGCGTCTGCTATCACTCGTTTTTCTACAGCGCCTCCGCCGACGGTTCCTTCTATCCTGCCTCCCGGAAAGACGAGCATCCGGGCGCCGGTCTTGCGGGGGGAGGAGTCTTCGGAGAAGACGATAGTGGCGAGCGCAAACGGCTTCCCCTCTTTTTTTAGCCCGGAAATTCTTTCAAATATCTCGCTTTTCATGCAGACTCCTCCAGTTTTATATAATCCTCCGGCGTGTCCACATCCCTCACGACGCCCGGGTCGTCGACAGTAACGTAGAGCACTCTCTCTTTCATGGCCGTTAAGACCGTGCGGGCTCCCTCCCGGAGTTCCTCTTTAAGTATTATATCGCAGACATCCTTCGGAAAAACCGCGGGGTGGCCTTTGCGGCAGTTGAATGAAGGCAGAACGATTCTGCTTTTATCCTTCTGCCAGACCTCTATGAGAACGCGGTAGGTCTCTTCCCTCACAAGAGGATGATCGACGAGAGTAAAGAGAATTCCCTCGCTGGAATCAGACAGGTTCCTGATTCCGGTGCGAAGCGAACTAAGCTGGCCGGCGCTCCAATTATCATTTACGAGGACGGAAATCCCTTTGAGATCCGCCTCTTCCTTTACCTTGTCCGCATGGGCTCCCAGGATGACAACAATCTCCGAAAGAGGAAGCCGTCTCATGTGCGCGATTATTGTATCCAGAAACGTTTTTCCCTTTAAAGGAAGCAGGGCCTTGATCCTCCCTTTCATCCTGGATGAGGCGCCTGCGGAAAGGATGAGACCCGATAACAACCTAAACTTCTCCGACAGCGGTCTTAAAAAGTGATCCCGCAGCCTGGCAGCGGTATTTCGCAAGCGAACGGAAATCGTCTATGGGGCAGACCTCCCCGGCGATATATTGAGCCGCCTGATCGATAATCTCCCCGTCAAGTTTTTTCCCTCGGAGCAGAGATTCGGCCTTCTCCGCGCGCATCACCGTCGGCCCGACAGACCCGCAGGCGATCCTTATATCCCTGACAATTCCTTTTTCGATCTTGCCGGCCACCGCCACTGAAACTTTGGAAATCGAGAGAGCTTTCCTGGAACCCATTTTCTCGAAAGCCTGCAGATTGAAAGAGTCTTTAGGTATGAGTATCTTTTCCAGCACCTCTCCGTTTTCAAGTATATTTTTCTTCGGGCCCGTGAAAAAACTGCTTATTTTGACAGCGCGCGTACGGTCTGCCAGACGCAGCTGGAGAGTTGCGCCCAGAACCGTGAGAGGCGGAATGCTGTCACCCGCGGGAGAGGAGTTGCATACATTTCCTCCGATAGTGCCGCGGTTTCTGATCTGGGGAGCTCCTACTCGGCCTGCGGCTGAGGCGAGCGCCGGAGCCCATTTTATTACCAGCGGATCGTCTTCAAGCTGAGCGAAAGTGACGAGGGGACCGATCGAAATATTTTTTTCCTCTTCGGTTATCTTTTCCCATCCTCTCACCGCTGATATGTCTATCCAGATGTTCGGTTTTTTAAGGAGGTTTTCCCTGTAATTGACATAGATATCCGTTCCTCCGGCCGGATAATAGATTTTGATGCCGGGATTGTTCCGCACAACAGGCCAGATTTCTTCGGCAGACGAGACCCTGAAATATTCCCGGCTCATCGTTTTTTACCGGCCAGTTTCCCGGCTGCTTTCTTTACGGCCTGTATTATCTTGGTGTAGCCGGTGCACCTGCATATGTTCCCGGAGATGGCTTTCTTAATATCCTTAATCGAAGGATCGTTCTGTTTATCCAGCAGCGATTTTGCACTAAGCACCATGCCAGGAATGCAGAAGCCGCACTGGACCGCTCCTTCCTCTATGAACGCCGCCTGGATCGGGTGCAGCCGGTTGCCGCGGCTCAGGCCTTCGATGGTGAGCACGGTCTTTCCCGCAGCCTGGCCCGCAGGGATTATACAGGAATTGACGGGTTCGCCGTCGAGAAGCACGGTGCAGGCCCCGCACTCGCCCTTTCCGCAGCCCTCTTTTGTCCCTGTGAGACAGAAATCTTCCCTGAGCACTCTCAGGAGAGACCTGCGCGGATCGGTCTCGGCCGAAACTTCTTTTCCGTTTAAAACGAATTCTATCTTCATTTTTTTCTCAGTTCTTCAAGGACGATCTTTTCGGGAATCACCGGCAGATCCCGCACCCTTATTCCGGTTGCGTTGAAGATGGCATTGGCCAGCGCCGGCGCGGCGCAGATGAGAGGCGGCTCTCCCAGCCCTTTGGCCCCGTAGGGGCCGACCTTGCACCCGTATTCTGCAATGACTGGTTCGATCTCGTCCGGCACGTCCATGCTCGTCGGCATGATATACCCTGTAAAATTGGGGTTGAGGATTATCCCTTTTTCCATGACCAGGTTTTCCAGCAGGCCGTAACCGAGACCCTGGACCGCGCCGCCCTGGATCTGCCCTTCGGCCAGTTGGGGATTGACAACCTTGCCGATGTCATGACCGCTGACCAGCCGGAGCACCGTCACTTCGCCGGTTCCCGTGTTGACCTCCACTTCGGCGAGCATCGTTGAGAAAGTATAGGCAAAATAGGCGTCACCCAGCCCGGTCTCCCTGTCGAAAGTGGTACCCTCCACTCTGAAGAAACCCTGGACGCTCATGGGGACCCTGCGGGAGTAGCATTTTTTTATCACTTCCTCGACGGCAATCTTTTTTTTCGGATTCTTCTCTGAGACGAAAAAACCTTGGGAGGTCTTCATCTTTTCGCGAAACCTGATCCCGAGCAGTTCCCGGGCCACCGGATCGATCCTCTCGCGGAGAATCCTGCACCCGTCGAGTATCGCGTTGCCGCACATCACGGTAGTGCGCGAGGCGACGGTCGGGCCGCTGTCGGGAATGCGGGTCGTATCTGATTCTATCACATCAACTTTTTCGAAGTTTATTCCAAGCGCTTCCGAGGCTATCTGGGAGAGAACGGTCTTTGCTCCCTGCCCCATCTCCGTGTTTCCCACCGCAACGGTTACAGAGCCGTCTTTATAAATCTGAACATGGGCCGTGCTCTTTTCGAGAAACTGCCCTTCGGCTCCCAGCGCCACTCCGTAAATGCTGGAGGCCATGCCTATGCCCCTGCGGACGGTCCCTTTCTTCTTTTCCGGCTGACTCCAACTCTTCTTCCAGAAACCCTTCTTTGCCACTTTCGTCATCACTTCAGTCAGGCCGCAGCTCTCTCCGACAGTCTGTCCCGTGATGGTGGACGATCCGGTCTTAACCGCATTTTTCAGGCGGAGGTCCAGCGGATCCATACCGAGTTCCGAAGCAAGCTCGTCGATGAGAGATTCGTTGGCGAAACTCACCTGCGGCTGTCCGAAACCCCTGTAGGCGCCGCTGGGCACCTTGTGTGTCGCAACCGCATAGGAATCGACGAAGACATTCGGGATGTCGTAGGGTCCGGCGGAATGGACGGTTCCCCGCCAGAGGACGATGGGGCTGAGCGTGGAGAAGGCGCCGCCGTCAAGCACATACTTCACCTGGCAGGCCGTAATTTTTCCGTCCCGTCTGGCTCCGTACCTTATGTTCACCCAGCCCGGATGGCGTTTGGACATGGACTGGAAATCCTCTTCGCGGGAATAGATGAGTTTCACCGGTCTCTTCGTAAGATATGCAAGCAGCGCGGCATGCCCGGCCACGATGGAAGGAACATCTTCCTTGCCGCCGAAAGCGCCGCCGGTCGTCGCCTGGACTATGCGCACCCGGCTCTGCGGTATTCCGAGAACCGCCGCAACTGCGTCGAGAACATAGAAAGGACACTGCATCGAACCGTATACGACGACAGACCCCTCGTTTCCCGGCTCCGCCAGCATTCCCTGCGGCTCCAGATAGCCGTGCACCTGGTAGTTCGTAGTGTAAGTGCGTCCGACAATCACGTCGGCTTCATCGAATCCTTTATTTATATTCCCCTTGCGGATCCTGTAGCTGCGGAAAATATTGTCCTTTCCGTATATTTTCCGGCTCTCCGGCTTCAGGGCCTCGAGCGGGTCGAAAAGAGCCGGCAATTCCTCGTATTTTATCTTCACTTTAGAGGCTGCTTCCTGCGCGCGCTCCCTCGAATCGGCGGCGACAAGAGCGATGGGCTGGCCGGCAAAGAGCGCATCCTTCTCCGCAAGAAACGGATAATCCTGGAAGACGAACGGCACCCGGTTATCGCCGGGAATATCTTTGTGCGTATAGACTCCGAAAACTCCTGGCAGAGAGAGGGCTTCTTTCTTGTCGACGGAAATTATCCTGATATGCGGTTTAGGGGATCTTACCGTGGAAGCGTGGAGGAGGTCTTTCCGCGTGTAATCGTCTATGAATCTGGCTCGGCCCGTAACTTTATCCAGCGCGTCTTTACGGGGGAGCGATTTTCCGACGATTTCCATTGGTACATTATTTTAATTTTTAGCCTTTTTTTTGTCAATCGGAATAAAATGCTATTCCCCGCAGATACCGGAGACCGGGACGGTGGCAAGGATACAGGTATAGGATGATACCTCTACCTGAGAAAACGCGGAAAGATGGAGTTCCCGCGAAGCTTCCCGATATTCCGCCGGGCTGATCCATTCCCTCTTAAGCAGGCGCTCGAGCCAGTCTTCCCGTTTACCGTTCATCCATTTTTTCGAATCTTCGAAAATCTTGAACCTTCTGGGACTTGGAAGCACGGAAACCAGTCTGACGGATTCGGTCAAGGTGAGGTCCCGGGAACTCTTATCGAAATAATGGAAACTCGCGGCTTCGGCTCCGTAAATGCCGGGGGCCCACTCGACGACGTTGAGATATATTTCAAGAATTCTGCTTTTAGACAATTTCCTTTCCAGCTTATAGGCCAGCAAGATCTCGCGGATTTTTCTGAGAATATTTTTTCTCGGACTAAGGAACAGGTTCTTCGCAAGCTGCTGGGTGATCGTTGAGCCGCCCTGCACCACCTTGCCCGCCTTGAGGTTCACGAGAAACGCCCGAGCG
>Ga0208373_1005030_pt1 | contig 11323 bp, 11 predicted proteins | sample RifOxyC2_FD_184036 | JGI IMG/M metagenome (GOLD analysis project Ga0208373, IMG submission 184036) | Soil microbial communities from Rifle, Colorado - Rifle Oxygen_injection C2 (SPAdes) | ecosystem: Environmental > Terrestrial > Deep subsurface > Rock core/Sediment | place: Rifle, Colorado... | reverse complement strand
CTGTATACTTAATAGTTAAGCCGATTTTCAAGAGAAGTGAAATATGTGGTTATTGGATAAATTAAGAACAAATATGCCGGGCAGTCCAGTGAGGGTAGCTAAGACTATGTTGCGTGCGTATACCACGTACAAGACAAGCCACCCGAGTAACAGCAAATCGGATGCATTGAGATACACACTTGAAAGCCGCTACCAAATTTTTAAACTAATGAAACCTGAAGAAATGAAATCTATATTGTCCGAAGCAGATACTTTAGGTCATTTAGTGTTTTTGGTTGTCGCTCACGAGAATCCAGCATCTGCCCATCCCGCAAATATGAAGCGTACTGTCCTCGATCTATACGAGTTCTTCAGGAAAAATGCTCCGGACGAATTAGGTGGTTTAGATGCTCTTAAAGTAATAGTTTCTGTTTCCGAGCAGAAGGATGAACCGGATAAAAATGTGCAAGAGTTGTTAATGAAATCTCTTTGTCTTGGTATTGTGGGAGACACTGGACAATTACTGTCAAATGAAGGATTCGACAAACCTGTTAAAGTGTTTGAACTTATAATTTTTGGGATGTTTGTAGTTACCGAAGCTTATACACTAGTAAAAAAGGAATTAGACAAAGCGAGTCCACAACTTAATCAGTTTCATCTCGATATGGTTAATTACGTTACCAACGAATACTTTCTTAAAGAAACTACCGCTAAAGATACTAACGAAATACTTGAGTTTCATGATCAATTTTATGATGTTGTCGGTTCAAGATATGTTGAGTATAGGCAGCTCTTTGCCGAGGATCTGAGTAAGGTAGTGTAAAATATTTTGTGTAAATATAGGATAGGGTAGAAAAAAGGCGCATTCACCTTTATACTTGGAGTTGTGAAATTAAAATAACAATAAACCAAGGAAGGAGAATACGCCATGATAGAATTTAGTGTTAATGTAGCAGAAGTTAAGGAATATATCAAGGGGTTAGTAGAAGCGCCTGGGAAGTATTTTAGTATGATACGTTATAATGTCAGGGAAAGTGTGGGGCGATATTTGAGTGAATTAATGGAAGCGGAACTGACGTTTTATATAGGACGGGAGCGCTATGAGAGGAGTGGTGGAGGAGAGGTAAATTATAGGAATGGTGGGTATAATCGGCGATTTACCCTGAAAGGCATAGGAGCGGTTGTGGTCAATGTGCCTAGAGACCGGAGCAGTAAGTTTAAGACGTCCGTATTGCCGAGGAGTCGTCAATATGAGGATCAGATACGAGAGGACATGGGATTGATGTTTTTGACAGGGGTGAGTACCCGCACCTTGAGTTTAATAAGCCACAGGCTATTGGGGAGGAGTCTTAGCCATAATGAGGTGAGTAAGGCGAATTTAGCGTTAACGGAGGGGGTTGAGAAGTGGAGGAATCGGGACCTTTCTAAAGAGTTGGTTAAATATATGTTTTTGGATGGTGTAAACTTTGATATGCGCATTGGTGGAAGTGTTGAAAAGGTGGCGGTGCTTGTTGCGATAGGGGTAACGGAAGGAGGGCAGAAATTAGTTTTAGGATTACAGTCCGGGGATAAGGAGTCTGCGTCGTGTTGGAGGGAATTTATAAGAGACCTTAAGGGGCGAGGACTGGATGGTTATAAGGTGAAGCTGGGCATTATGGATGGTCTTGCAGGATTAGAGAAGGTATTTCAAGAGGAGTTTTCTGGTGCAAAGACGCAGAGGTGTCAGGTACATGTTGCGAGGAATGTCCTTGCTAAAGTTACGAAAAAGCACAAGAAGGAAGTAGCGGACGATCTTCGTTCGATTTTTTATGCATCCTCGAAGGAGAAGGCCGTTACGTTCTACGATAAATTCAGGAATGATTGGCAGAAGGAATTTCCGTCAGCGGTCAAATCCCTTGAGAATTCAATAGATTCGTGTCTTACATTCTTTTCATTTCCAGAAGAGGAGTGGATATCCCTCAGGACTACGAATATTATAGAAAGATTGAACAAGGAATTTAAGAGACGGACAAAGCCCATGGAAATAGTAGCGGGTGAGAATTCCTGCTACAGACTGTTAGCATTTATTTCATTAAAGATGGAATTAGCCTGGAGAGCAACTCCTGTTGGAAAGGTGAATGACAATCTACCCTTCTTTAAACAAATCGCTGAAAAAGAATTTACACAAAATTGTTGACAGTACCCTGAGTAATCCTAGCACAGTTTTCAGTAAATCATTGAGTGCGTTTGTAAATCATCTTTTTGTTGAGCCAATCAGCGAAGATGATAAACCACATTTAATAGTACCAATGGCTATTAAATTAGCAGAGTTTTATGCAGGGTGTCTTCAATCGTTTAAACGGATATGAAAAAAATGAACCATAAATAAGGGTAGCAACCATTAATGGCCTAACAACCGCTTCCAGCCGACCGCTAAAAACGGCGGCTGAAGCGGAGCGTTATGTTTCAATCACAATACACATATGTTATTGCAAAAGAGGACAGACTAATAAACGAGATGGTTTAATCGGTTTTGTTTGGAATGCGATTTCTGGCGATGTAATTGGCAATGCCGCTTATGACGGCGTAATGGCAATTCTTGGCAAGGAATTTGATAGATTGGCTTCGTATGCCAAAGAAAACAATAAGAATGACTTTGAGATTGCTTTGCAGGCTTTCCCTTGCGGGTTCAGATTTGAAATCTGAACTCTTCATTTGATGCGTATAAAACACCCCAAAGATTGTTTATGTTAATTTACCTGCACGAGTATGAAAATTCGGATTCACGTTACAAACGTGAACCCGCAAGATCACCAAAACAGTTAAATAATTGTGTAAACTGTTACATCGTTTATATTCTTACCAGCATAATGAAAGGCAGCGTTTATGAAAGAAATGGTTTTCGAAAGTAAGTTGCTACCAGATGGACACCTGCATTGTCCTCATGAGATTGCACAAAAGAAAAATGCACATTTTAAAGTAATTGTAACTTTTGAAGAAAATGAGTATGAAGCATCTGAGAATGAAATTGAATTATCCACTATTCACGATATTTCCGAAGATTTTCTTTCTGAAGAAGAAATTAACTATTATTTAAAGTTGAAAGATTTATGACTAAATTTCAACGTGGGCAAATATGGTTAGTTAACTTTGATCCAAGTTTTGGGCATGAATACAAGAAGGTCAGACCAGCCTTGATTATTCAAAACGACAAATATATTGAATCAGGCGAACTGCTGACGGTTATTCCCATTTCTTCACAAATATCAAAACAGACAGAACTTGATATACTATTGAGAAAAGATCCACAGAACAGGCTCATGACTGATTCTTTACTCAAGATAAAACAAATAAGTTCATTTGATAAACGAAGATTTATAAAACTTGTTGGGATTGTTAATGAAGGAATAATGAAAAAAGTAAAAGAGCGTATCAATCAGGTTATATAAGTTGGGAAGAGCATAAACAAAACCCAACACTAGCCGTAAGTTATTATGCCCGAAGGGCAGAAAGCATATAGCCAGGGGTAAAGCCCCTGGACGAAGAAATAACAACAATAAACAGCCCCAAAAGGGCGAAAGAAAAAAGGAATTTTATTTGGCTGGCACATTTACATTTCTGGGAATTCATTTTGTTTTTAGCACAAAAAACAGACTACCTATGATAGATAATACTATCAATGACAGGCTGTACACATATATTGGTGGAATAATCAGAGAACTTGGTGGAACCCTCATTGAAATCAATGCCATGCCAGAACATATCCATTTTTATGCATATATGCCTAAAACCGTTTCTGTCTCAAAATTTATGGAAATTGTTAAAGCAAATTCCTCAAAATGGATTCATACTACCTTTCCGGATAAAAATAATTTTGGATGGCAGGATGGCTATGGGGCTTTTTCGGTAAGCAAGTCATCAGAAAGCGCAGTAATTCAATATATTAAAAACCAACAAAACCATCCTCGCGAAAGATCATTTCAAGAGGAATTTATTGATATGCTTAACAAATATGGTATTGAATATGACGAAAAATATATCTGGAAATAATTGGTGATGATTTTCTTTCGCCCCTTTGGGGCTAAATATTTTTCTATTTATTGTATTCAGGGGGCTTTACCCCCTGCTATATACTAACGGCCTTTCAGGCCTAAAGATGGCTGAAATCAATAGCATCCTGGATTAAATTTTGAACTTGCATATTCAATGAAAAGGAATTAAAAGAACCTGCAAGAGAAAAGGCGACAAAAAGATTTGTCCCCTTGGAAAGTTCGGTATCAAGGGTATAGAGGATATTCTTCAGGAACTAAAAAAAGAATTGAAAATGCTAAAAGCTTCTGTTTGTAGTTAAGCCTTGATTAATAAAATAGTATATCTTTTGTGTCTTTGTCTTAACAACAAAAATAAAAGGAGTATCGATATGTTTACTATGAGGTCAACAAGGTATATGCTGCCTTTATTATGTATTTTAGCAATTACAATTGCATCTGACATGGATGCTAATGAGGTTAGTAAAAGCGATATTCTGAGCCACAATATTGAGATTGAATTGTTTTTGAAAGAACACAGACTAAAGGCCGTTGACCATCTGCTTGTACCTTACGAAAATCCAGAAAAGGTTTCATTTTTTATTAATAAGTCATTTCAAGTTTTATCAGTTAGCATCCCAAACAGGAAGTTAGATTTTAAGACTACCTCGAATGGAGATGGACAGCGTTTGGAGATTACAATACCAACGGATTTGAGGCAATCCGATAGCGTAATTTTAGATATTGCATACGAAGGGTCTCTTTTTGAAAAGCCTGGTTCACCGGAAAAGGAGGATTTGGGAGAAACTAGCGGTACTATTGGCGAGGAAGGGGTTTATTTGAGCCCTGCATGCGGTTGGTATCCGGATATACCTGGCTCTCTGGCAACTTTCAGGATAGCTATTACTACGCCTGCTGGATATGAGGCCGTAACGCAGGGGACTCTTGTGAGCAAAAAATCTGATACAGACAAGATTTATACAATGTGGGAAGAAAAAAACGTATCCGAGGATTGCCATCTGGTAGCCGGAAGGTATAAAGTAACGAGTATCAAGCATAACGGAATTGATATTTACGCCTATTTCTTCCCTGAGGAACAAGGTCTGGTAGTAATATACATAAACGCCACAAAGCGTTATCTGGATATGTACCAGAAACTCCTGGGGAATTATCCATACGGAAAGTTCGCCATTGTCGAAAATTTTTTCCAGACGGGATATGGCATGCCTTCTTTTACCCTGCTGGGGAGCACCGTTGTAAAATTACCCTTTATCGTGGATACCTCGCTGGGGCATGAAATTCTGCACAATTGGTGGGGCAACTCGGTCTTTGTGGATGAATCCCAGGGAAACTGGTGTGAAGGGCTGACCGCCTACATGGCTGATTATTATTACAAAGAACTCAAAGATACTGCTTCTGCCGATGATTATCGCAAAAATATCTGCAGAAAATATACGAATTATGTAACCGGACAAAACGATTTCCCCTTAAAAAGATTTATCGGCAGAAAAGACCAGGCAACCCAGGCGATTGGATACGGGAAGACGGCGATGGTGTTCCACATGCTGAGGCAAATAGTCGGAGATAACCTGTTTTATCAATCACTCAGAAGGTTTTACAAAGATAAAATCTGGCAGCAGGCCGGTTGGAAAGATATTCAGCACATATTTGAAGATACCTGCAAAACGGACTTATCCTGGTTCTTCGAGCAGTGGGTTAACCGAACAGGCGCGCCGTTTATCGAAATGGGCAAAACTGAAGTTACGCAGTCGAGCAATGGCTGGTTGACGAGGGTAGAGGTCATCCAGACATGTCCCCAAACATTATTGGGGAAAGGTGAACCGTATCGCCTTTTTGTGCCGATTCACATGGAACTCGATAGCGGGAATTTTTATACCGTTACGGAAATAAAAGAATCGTCCAGCGCCGTTACTCTCCAAACAGCATCTCAGCCCGTGCATATTGCCATAGACCCTCAATGCAATGTGTTTCGACGTCTGCATAGGGAAGAAATTCCACCCACGATAGATTTCATACTGGGAGATAATGATAAAATCATCGTGTACCCGACTGTTGGCGAGGGTTCTTCGCAAGCGGAGTACAAAAGACTTGCGGAATCTTTAGTAGACAAACATGGGATCGTAAAGGCAGATACCGAGATTACAGAAACGGAAATGGCACAAAAAAGCCTGTTCATTCTGGGTGGACTGGCTGAGAACAAACTGGCGAAATTATTTCTCGGTAATTTACCCGAAAATTTCACAATTGAGGAAAAGGCGTTTATGGTGAACAAAGTTACCTATCACGATACGGGTAACGCCCTTATCGTGACTTTCAGAAACCCTAAGAATAGAGACAAAGGCATTGCCTTGTTCTTAGGGCTCAGTTCGGATACGATTAAAAATGTGGGATTCAAGCTTCCGCACTATGGAAAGTACAGCTACCTCCTCTTTGCCGATGGAAAGAATGTTGATAAAGGCACCTTTGCCATAACCGATAGCCCACTGCAACGCTACATAAAAAAATAAGTTTATCTTTTCGTGGGTATGAAACTTTTGCTTCGGCAAATAGAATCAAAAATTATAAATGGAAATACTATTCCATTTTCATTTGTGAAATTACATAGAGCAGCGAAAAAACTTATCGAAAAAAGAAGTTTTTGTAAAGAGAAGGATGTATTGAAAAAGTTTCTTTAAAATAGTGGTTTTTAGCTTTAATTTGAATTTACTTCAGGATTTTTACTTTACACAATATAATATTCAGGTTCAAGCTAGGCCTACGCAGCTCCATTAATAAAGAGGGATTCTCTATGCCATACACCGTATAGCCCACATAAATGAAATGAAAATCCTATGCAATCAAGTTACAAACTTGAACTCACCTGATTAACCATTTTTAAATGATCGCGATATCCAATACGTCGCTACAAAATTTGTGGATTTGGAATAAGGTAAATTCCCACTCGTTTATATATGGTCAATACTTCCTTGAAATTCTTTACGAACCTCGTGTAATATCTTCAACCCGCCATTTTCCAGCATCCTTCGGGCGAGTTCTTCTCCGATCTTCGCTGCCAGATTCTTATGACCGCTGTGTCTATCCAGTATGGCATGGTCGCCACTCAGTGTGCAGATAATAGCTTCAATGGAGACCTCTTTCCCTTGTACCTCTGCATACGCACCTATGGGCACCTGGCATCCGCCCTGGAGTTTTGCCAGGAGAGACCTTTCTGCTTCAATAGCAATTCTGGTCTGGTCATCATCAATTCCTGAAACAATTTTTTGTATTCGAGCATCATCCTTGCGGATTTCGATACACAACGAACCCTGCCCCACAGCGGGCAGCATAATGTCAAAGGGAATAATTTGGCTGATTTGTCCAGTATAATGCATCCTGATCAATCCTGCATGGGCTACGACAATAGCCTCCATATCGTCTGTTTCAAGTTTTTTGAGCCGGGTATCCAGATTGCCACGTAAATCCAGAATCTTGAAATCAGGCCGAAAGGCAAGTAACTGCGCCTTTCGGCGCAGACTGCTTGTGCCAATGCGTGCATCATCCGGGAGTTTTTCTAAGGTAGCATTGTTGCAGCTAATAAGCACATCGTGGGGGTCTTCACGTTTTGGTGTTGCGCCAATGGTTAAACCTTCATGTATTACTGCAGGGACATCCTTGGCGCTGTGAACGGCAATATCTATCTTCTCTTTGATTAAAGCAGCCTCAAGTTCTTTGGTAAATAAACCAACACCACCCAAACGCGACAGGGGCGCGTTTGTGATTTTGTCACCCTTTGTAGAAATTTTTTCAATTTGAAATTCAAGACCGGGATTTAATCGTTTCAGTTCGGATATAACCCAGTTTGTCTGGATTAATGCGAGTTTACTGCCTCTGGAACCTACAATAACTCTTTTTTCTTTACCAATGCTCATCTTCTCCATTTTTGAATAAATAAAATTAGGCCGCCTTCGGCAGTTTTCTCATTTGCGCAACCGAGACGGTTGCGCTGCCAGGGTGAAATTCTTAAACAACAAAATAATTGTGAGCTTGTCGTTACAATTATTTTATTTCACAAAAGGATAATATCATAATATGCTATGTGTGTCAAACTACTTTGTCGGTCATAAAGTTGAATACAGGAGCATTTGTTTATAAAAAGAATTTTTTATTTTGTGGGAATATATCTCGATTGTTATTTGTCTTAACATTACGTTTACCAGTGAGGAAAAGACTTAGATTTATAAAAGGTATAACGTGAACCAAAAAGACTCCCTTTATGAGTGAAATTTCGAGCAACCGCAGTTACGCATTTTAAGATTCGATTGTCGAACAGATCCATTGATTTTTATAGGAGGTACATCAATGCGCTTATCCGTAATGCTAAGAAAAGCTTTAACCGTAGTAGCAATTTTATCAGTTACGTGGGCATTAAACACTTCATGTATTCTGTCTGCTAAAGAGCATCCAGAGCACCCCGAGAAGAAGGATCATCCCAAAGGGAAAGGAATATCGAATGTAACCCTGGAGGACGTTGCAAAATTTGCCGAGGAGTATGTTCAAAAAAATTCCAGGGACGGCATTTTCAAGCACTATGATAAAAATACTAAAAAAGAGCTGGAGTTAACGCTTGACAAGGTACACCGTGAACGGCTCTCGCAGATAAATAAGGATGAGTATTTTGTCTGTGCCGATTTCAAAGGAAAGGACGGTAATACTTATGACCTTGACTTCTTCGTGCAGGGGAAAAGCAAGAGCTATTTAAATGTTGATAAAAAGAGCATTTCCATCCACAAGGTAAATGGCAAAGAAAATTACTCCTGGAACTACAATGAGAAGAAAGGTGTGTGGCAGAAGAAAACCATCAAAACCGAAAAGGAACAACCAGCGCAGCCCGAACATCCGAAGCCTGACTATCCTTAATAAAAGTCAGTGCCGCCAGTATAGCTGGTGGTACTGACTGAAAACATTCTGAATCAGCACAACTGTGGCTTTTTCCAAAGCAATATTTCAGGAAAGGAGGTAGTTCAGAGTAAAAATTAATGTCATTTTGTATCTTTAATGCCAGTGAATTTGTATGGCGATTGACAGTTATACTTTTCAAGGTACAACTGCCATTACAGATTCGTTCACCTTTTGATAAAGGAGATCCAATCATGAATTTATCCATGTTCATGTTATTGAGAAAAGGTTTAACCGCTGCCGCGATCTTATCGATTATATTGGGATTGAACACTGTAAGTACTCTGTTCGGTGGAGAGCACCCAGGGCAAATGGCGCCTCGTACGGAGGAAGAAAAACCGCGTATAACCAAGGAGAATGCAGCAAAATTCGCCGAGGAATACGTTCGAAAAAATGCTACGGATGGTGTTTTCAAGTACCATGATAAGAACACAGGAAAAGATATGGAGCTAACGCTTGATAGGGTGCATCGGGAGCGGCTCTCTCCGACAAAAACCGATGAATATTTTGTCTGCGCAGACTTTAAAGGGAAAGATGGTAACAGGTACGACCTGGACTTCTTCGTGCAGGGGACAGACAAGGATAATTTAAGGGTTGATAAAACGAGTATTTCCGTCCACAAGGTGAATGGCAAGGAAAATTACACCTGGGACTATAATAAAAAGAAAGACCTTTGGGAAAAGAAGGCTATCATAGTTGAAAAGGAATATCCTGAGCCCGCTAAGAGGGAGCATCCTGGCAATCCCTAATACATGCAGATTAAGCGGATGAGAATTATCTGTGTTAGAGACGCTAAAAAACTAGCCTACCTGTCGGTTGCGGGTAAACGTTCTGACCAGAAAGAAAAGGAGTATTCGGATTATGATGAGAGCAATGAGCGCTATACTGTTGTCGACAATGTTTTCGTATTTCTGTCGGGTTGTAACATGAAGGCAGGGGGACTCAAAGTGATGCCAGGTCTCTTGAATACAGACTGGCTTTCAGGGGAAAACCTTCTATGAGCTGGCGAACAATCATTCCAGTAGCAGTGGCAGTCTGTGCTGTGTTTGCGGGCTGTATGCGAAAAGAGATGCGGGACGTATTTACCCCCGTGCCAAATGTGGTAACAGCGGATATACAGGCAGGCATCGAGCGCCATATCGAAGAACAGATCCGCCTGGGCGAAGGGCATTTCAGACTTCCCTTCGGCGACAGAGAGCTTCGTCTGAATCTGGTTCGCGTTCACACGGAATACCTGTCGAATCTGGGTCCACGCAGCCATTTTGCCTGCGTGGACATGGTCGACACCGAGGGTGATGTTTATGATGTGGATTTCTTTCTGGAAGGCGATCCTGGCTTGATGACTGTCACAGAGACGATCGTTCATAAGATCAACGGTCAACCCCTCTACACTTGGGAACAGAAGCGGGACGGAACATGGCACACGGTCCCCGTAACGGGCGCACCGTACCATCTGCTGGGTGTCGTCACAGACCGTGACGCATTTGAATTCGTCTATAGGGTTATACTGCCTGAACTGACCGATTCCGCGCACATGTGGCTGCCTATGCCGGCTACGGACGCATTTCAAACGGTTGAGGTAACGGCCATAAAAGTTCCCGGGGAACAGTGCATTCTGGAGGAGCCTGTGCATGGCAACCGCGTACTTTTTCTTGAACTTAGCCCGGAGCACAGCAACCAAGCCGTCGAGATGCGTTTTCTCGTGCAGCGTATTGAGAAGACCGCCTATGTGGGTTCGTTGTCCGATGACGGAAAGTACCTGAAGCCGGAGCGTTTGGTGCCCGTTAACGAGGAGTTCCGCACGATCGCCGAGGAAGTTGTCAAGGGCAAGCAGGGCGACTTAGCACGAGCGCGCGCCCTCTACGATTACGTTATCTGCCAGATGCGCTACATGAAGTATGGATACGGATGGGGCCATGGTGATGCCGTGTATGCCTGTAACGAGCACACCGGCAACTGCTCGGATTTTCATGCATACTTCATCGCCCTGTCGCGGGCCGTTGGCATTCCGGCGCGCTTCGCCATCGGCGCGGCAATCCCGTCGGAACGCAATGAGGGCAGGATATCCGGTTACCATTGCTGGGCGGAATTCTACGCCGAGGGTAAATGGTGGCCCGTCGACATCAGCGAGGCCAACAAGTATAGAAACCTGGCAGCCTACTACTTTGGTCATCACCCAGCCAACCGGTTCGAGTTCAGCAGCGGCCGCGACCTTGTGGTTACCCCGGGTCCCGCTTCAGGCCCCATTAATTTCCTGGCTTATCCCGTGCTGGAAATAGGCGGCAAGCCGGCAAAAGCTGTGGTCGAGTTCTCATTCTATAGAAGCGGCCGCCGCATGTGAATACCATTTCAGCCCATTGCAACGCCACTTATGAACTATT
>Ga0208373_1005026_pt1 | contig 11328 bp, 17 predicted proteins | sample RifOxyC2_FD_184036 | JGI IMG/M metagenome (GOLD analysis project Ga0208373, IMG submission 184036) | Soil microbial communities from Rifle, Colorado - Rifle Oxygen_injection C2 (SPAdes) | ecosystem: Environmental > Terrestrial > Deep subsurface > Rock core/Sediment | place: Rifle, Colorado... | reverse complement strand
GAAAGAACCATTATATAATTCTCTGACTTTTTACCTAAATACTTGAATAAATTATCTTTTTGCATTCCAGTAAGATAATCTCTTTTTATAATATACCAATAGCCTCTTTTTTTTCTTAAAAAGTATACCGTGCCCATTTTTTAACTTAAATTAGGAACTCGTTACTTAAAAATATGACTATTCTACAAAAGTAGCATGGCTGTAAAAAAAGTTTCAATTAGTTTACCAGAAGAGACCTACCATTTAGCTAAAAAAAAAGCAGAATCAGTAGGAGCAACATTCTCTGGTTTTGTTAAGTTAAGTATCCAGCAAAGATTAGAAAATGGAACCGACAGAAACCAATAGTGAAAAACTGATCCAAAAGATAAGTGACCCACTAATACTTTACCTATTAAATTTAATCAAAAAAGAAATAAGAAATTAGACCAAAGAGTAATAATCTAATATAGTATTTAAGTTTTACTCTTTATTTCTTAATTTCTTTTGGAGGACTAGTTAATATATAAGACAAAATTAGACGACAGTCTATTAAACGAAAAATTATACTTTGAAGCTCAATTAGAAGCTTTCGAAGAAGGAGGAAAAAAAATGTCAGAAGAAAAAGTAAATGAGATAGATTGGACTCTTTTTGAGTCTAAATATGTACAGTTCCCAGAAGGAGAACCTATTGACCTAACTATAAAAAGTTGGTCGCAAGTAGAAATTGATTACAACGATGAAGTTAGTACTGGAATAAAATGTGATGTAATCAGAGAAAATGGAAGAGAAGTAGACAAAGTTCTTAGAACAGGGGCTAAACGATTAATCAGTGCTCTTAGACCTCATATTCAAAGAGCCGAAAAAATGAACACTGATCTGAAAGTAAGAATTTTAAGAACGGGTCAAGGATACAACACGAGTTATTCAGTTAGACCTCTAGCTTGAGGTCTTTTTTTATTTTTTAAAATGGAAATAATAATAGACACCCGTGAACAATTGAGTTATATTTCATTCTTTCAGAAACTAAGAATAAAACATGAACTCAAAGGTCTTAAAGTTGGAGATTACTCTATATTAGGTTATGAGGAAGAATTTGCCTTAGAACGGAAAACACTAAATGATTTTATCAATTGTATTACTTTTGATCGGGAAAGATTTTCCAAAGAATTAGAAAAAGCTAGAAAATTAAAATATTTTGCTATAATCATAGAAACTAGTTACTATGATATCAAAAACCATAATTACCGGTCTAAAACTAATCCTAAATCTGTTCTAAACACTATTTTCGCTTGGAGTGTTAAGTACAATTACCCTATTTTTTTCGTAGAATCTAGAGAAGGTGGAGCTTTAGCTGTGATAAAATTATCAGAGTTTTATTATAAAAATGTCAAACAGTAATTGGTCAATAGAGTTCATGGAATCAAATAATGTTTCATTAAAGATAGCTTCAGAAGTGGAAAAAGTCTTAAAATTTAATGGTCTAACAGCACTAATACCAATAATAAATTCCATGAGTCTGTGTTTAAAGTTACCGGAACAGTTTAAGCAATTAAATAGTACTTTGTCAATAAGTCCAAAAGGTCAAGGGAAATCTACCCTATTAATTCATATTTTAGCTAAGTCTAACCCAAAATATTTTGTGGTTCTACCAAAAAAGATGTTTGAATCACAGCTATTAGAGAAACCAAAAGATTATTTTAACCATAAAATCATGATTCATGATGATATTATCTCAGCTTTAGGTGGAACTAATAAAAAACAAAGGGAGCAATTAACTGGTTTCTTTACCCAATTACTTTCAGATGGTAATTATAGCCGGGAGAATAAAGAGTTAAAAGATATAACTTGTTTGGCTCATTTTGGGATAGCTCATGAAAGTTTTGAAAAACATCATAAAGACTTGATAGATAACACTTTTTTGGATAGATTTGCTACTTATTCAGTAAATCTTAATTTCAAAGAAAAAATGGAAATTCTAGAACATCGAGATCAAATGGTTGAAAATGATGTTAAACTACCAATAATTAAATTACCGTTGACTAAAAATAAGGTTGAAGTTAAATTAATCTTAAATGAAGAATCAAAGAAAAGGATTAATCAATTAGCTATGGAATTGGATACTTATAATCTAATGTCTTCTAACCGGGCTAAGAATTATATTACTATATTTTTATTGAGTAATGCTTTACTTAATAACCGTAAAGAAACAAATGAGTATGACTTAGAAATGTATGAAAAATTACATAAATACCATTTGAACTGTATTGGTAATTTATCAAAAAAACGGCAGATTTTAGCGTTAAAACAGCGTTTTCCTGATAAAAATAACGAAGAACTCATAACTGAATCTGGCATTCCAAAATCTACTTTTTACCGAATTAACAAAGAATTACAATTGAATGAAACTTAAAGAGTCCCAAAATCTCATTAAACAAATACTCACTAGAGTAATATGTTTGATTAATAAGAAAATGAGAAACTCTGTAAGTTAGTTATTTTTACTAAATATCTTATAGAGTATAAATATATAATATACTATTAGTTTTAATATACCGGAAAATAAAGGTAAATAGAAAAAGATTTGTTAAGTTATTTGGGTATTATCTGGGAAATGTTAAAAAAAGAGATGAATTTATAAGGACATTCCTCCTTTTGATTATATCTTTAACTGTTGAACTTAGGAGTGGGTAGGGGTGAATTATTTTATTCTAGAAATGAACACCAACTAATTCAAGAAAATTTTTATTAAATCTAACTTATTTATTTTTTAGATGAACCATTAAATGTTAGATAAATCGTTCCTAATATGAATATCAAGATAAATAATCCGCAGAATATTAAGAAACCACCCATAAATTTCCAGACACTTGAATGAGTTTCTGTAATTAATAAGTAACCAATACAACTAAAAAATATAAATCCTGCTAATGCTAAGATTATTGAGAAAATAATCGTCATTCCTCCAATTGTCTCCCTAACTATTTTATCTGGATCCATTATTTATTATCCTAAGTGATTTATTCATATAACATTATTTTTTTAACTCTAAATTTATTTGAGGTGTTCTCGTTATTTCGGAAATTAAATATCATCCACAGAGTATCTTTAGGTTTATAATTTCCATCAAATAAATAAGTTAATTTGTACATTAACTTATCATTAAAATAGACATAACCATGATAATTTTCATTTTCTTCTTTAATTGTAATAGTTAATTTAAATTCTCCTGTTGGTGGATTTATTTTTGTGATAAATTTATCTTTAAATCTATTTGTTGGGACAAAATAAGTTATTAATTCACAACTCAATTCAGTTTCACAATAAACAATAAAATTATACCATCCTTGTTTCTTAGATGAAAGCCCAAATAGTGAATCACCATAACCCACTGATTTTTTTAAGTCACTAAATACAACTTCAACCTTATTAAAAGTAATATTTATTTCTTTATCAATACTTACAAATTCCCCATAACTCCCCGTTATCCCTTTATTATTTATTGATAAATAGGAATCATTTTGAGAAATTAATGTTCCCGTAGTACCTACAGCTATATTAAAATCACATGAAGAATTACTAAAATCACAAGAATAAATTTCTTTGCTTTTTTGAATAGATGTTTCGACTATTTTTTGAGACTGTATCGATTTCTCTTCTGTTAGATTTTTAGAAACAAATACTTCTTTAGTGATAAAATTGGGTTTTTCAGGAGATGAAGAAGAACAGCTAACTAAAATGAAGTTAATTAAAATCAGTGTAATTATAACTATTTTCTTCATTTATTTTTCTTACCAACTACTTGTAGAACAAGTTATTGATTCTAATTTCAAATTCTTTAGATCATTAGCATTATTAATATCTTTTCCAGTTATATCAAAAATAAATGATTTAATGTATTGGTAATCTGTATTTATAATATTGCCTTGAGAATCAACTGTATTTTTTCGTAATATTGGTTCATAACTGAATGTTGGTCGGCAGTATAGTTTATTTACACTTTCTCCTGCTGTTGAACCTTTTGTGCATACAAAAGAATCTCTCATAAAAGAATTACTGGATGGATTGTTTGCTAATTCCCAATATTCTGAAAACTTAACATTTTTTAAAAAATCAGCATACAAATACAAATTTTTGTTGCCTTGAATACTTTCTCCAAAATTAAATTCATAAGTAGTTGTCTGAGTAATATCGGGACATTTAAGTCCTTCAATAGTTTGTGTAGTGATTAATGTTGAACCAACTTTTGGATTATTAGAGTAATTTGTTGTTTCATTTACCTTTCCTATGGAAGTAGTAGAATCCGAACCTAAAGAACTAAAAACAGCAAAAATTCCTATAAAGAATATAAGTATAATCACATTCAAAACAATCCCAATAATACCTAAAATCAAAGCAGTTGTTCCTGCTCCAGTGGGTTGATGTTTCTTTTGTAATGCATAAAAAATAACAGATAATATTGCTAAAGGCAATCCAAAATATGGAGCAAATAATAAAATTAAACTAAGAATCCCACAGATTAAACCAGCTATTCCCCAACTAATTTTTTTAGGCATAAATATCCTCCTCCAAAATATATTTAAGCATTATTTGAGGTTATTTAAACTTTTTGGTCACATCTTGGTCTTATTTAATTAAATACATTCTGGTCATAAAATGGTCACATGAAAGAGATTTATCTTGTGACCTTCATTAAAAGAGCTAAAAACAGGCAAAAAATCTTAACTCTTCTAAATAATAAAGATAAAACTCAAGCAGAATTACATAAAGAGTCGGGGTTATATAGAACTCATGTCCGAAGAACTTTATTAGAATTACAGGATAAAAAGTTAGTTAAATGTTTGAATCCGAAAGATAGAATATACAAATTATATAAGCTTACCAAAAAAGGAGAAAAACTTATTAAGAAAATCTGATTATCTATTCTAACCAATAAAAAAAAGGGTAATAGATTAGGACTAAAAAAGGAAAAATGGGGAGTAGTGTTAAAAGAAAAAAAACAAAGAGATCTATAATAGATATAATCAACAAGATATTATTCATAATAACATTTGGTGTGATAATAGGAATAATAGTCTTATTTTTGATTGAAGTAGAAAAAGTAATCATTTTTGAAATAAAAAATTATTTTGGTTTACCAAATTATGTGTCATTATTAGTAAAACTAACAGGAATATTATTTGGGACAATTTTATTTGTAAAATACCTTAAAAAAATAACTTTATTTTTTAAAAGAGTAGAAGAGTTTTTTTTCAAAAAAAAAGAGAATCCTAAAGACAAATTAGATAATAAAAGATGGTTTAAGTGGTATTTTAAAGAAATAGAAAAATTTAATAAAAAAGTGAATGGATGGGTAATTTGTTCTATGTTCTTAATTATAATATCTATAATAATCTCTTTAGCAATTGTAGATGTTATGATTAGTAAAAATAAAATATATCACTTTGATAAATTAATAAGTAAAACGTCATCAATTAAAAATGAAACAGTAATACTTGGCTATCTTAATTGTACCAGTAATTTGTATATTATGGCAGTAAAAAGTGATAATTTAGAATGTAATATTGATATAAAAAACAATATCACTGAAACAAACGTTGAATTATATTCTATTTGGGTAGGTGAAAGTGTAGAGAGTATTACTTATTTAGAGTTTCAGTTTAAACCAGATAAACAAAAATTCAAGAATACTTTTAATATTAACTTACCAAATAAAAAAAATACAGATATAACTTTACGATTGAACACAAATTCAACAACATACCTGAACACTTACCAAGAATTAGTATTAGAAGAACAAGATATAGCTCTAAAAATAGCAAGTGATAGAGATAATTTAATTTTAATTATATTTTCATCGATATTATCTTTATCTATCTTCGGAATTTTTACTGGGATGAATAATCTTAAACAATTATCAAAAAATAATTGAATGTATAACTAATTGATCTCTTTTGAATCTTAATTCTTCTTTAAAATCTAATTTCCCTATATTTATATTGTAGTAACCTTATCTTTGAACATTGCTTTACCAAGTCTCAATTTCTTATTAATTAAATATTAAACGGTATGTTTATTTAATGGGAAAATAGGAATTTATCTAAAACTCTACTTATTTTTTAAAAGATACGTAACACAAACTAAAAGAAAAGTAATTATACAAGCTAAAATTAAAACGAAGGCCGGACCAAATTCTTTAAGAGGTGTTCTTGTTAAAAGAATAGTTATTATTATTACAAGAATTAGACATAAATAAGTTGGAATCGATTTTGGATCTTTTTTAATAATACTTAATAGTTTATTATGCCATTTCTCAGAACCCAACGTACTCTTAAGTATTGAATTAAGATTATCCATTTTATTTATTATTAGATCCTTTCCAAACAAAAAATAAACCCACTACAAATATTATTAGGCCTATTACTGCATATTTTAAATCAGAAATGTTCATTTGAGAATTAACAAAAAAGGTGATCCCATAAAAGAAAAGAATAATGCCTAATATAATCTCCATTCCTCCACCAGCTACCAAAATAGTTTCTTTTCTTAATTTATTTTTCATATTTAAAACCTCCAAAGATTAAAATAATTGATAAATTATTTTAAATAATATAAATCTTTTCCCTAAAATAATCTACTAACTTCCCATACAAATGATCAGCCATCCTTTCTTTATCCAAATAATGTTTATCTCCAACGGTTATTGCTGCTCTTCCTTGATAAAAATCTACAATCCCATTAGGAATACCTAAATCTAAACATTTAGAATAAAACCAATTCCGGATATATTTTGGTCGTATCACTTCTTTATGTTCAGTTAAGAACTTACTAAGGTATTTAACACTAAATCTTTCTGGAAGCTTAAAGTTGGTTGGTTAAGCACAATTTTATAAAAACCCTCTTTTTCAACTACTCTAAAATCAGCCGGATTTTTAATATAAGTTTCTAATTCTCTAATCCGAACTCCAGAGAAGATTAAACCTAAGTAAAATAAGTAAATACTTTGGTTTAACTCTTTGATTCGGTTAAGGTTATCTAATAACTCTTTATCTGTTGGAGTGTAAATATCAGCATTACAAGATGGTTTTTTGGCTATATGACGAATTTTATTGATTTCAGTTACTAATTCTTCATTATCTAAATAACGTTCTTCAAAGTAATTACAAAGACCTCGTAAAGCTTTGTAATAAGCATCTTGACATAATTTATCTTTAATTTGAAGAAAAGCTGGGTAATTGAAAAAGTGTGTATAATTACCTAGTTTTTTACTAAAATTAATCAATTTACGTTCATGTCCAATTTCATAGTTTTTCTTCTTTACCCAGAGGATAAAATCAGAAAGATGTTCTTTTAAGATTAAGCCCTCGGCAGAGTTTCGAATCCTCGCAGAGGCATACCCCCTCCGGGGGAAGTTAAGTTCAATAAATACCTTTTTAAAGAAACTTATTTTTTATCCTAAACTAATGACTGAATTAATCATCACCGAAAAGCCCTCTTCAGCTAAAAAAGTAGCTATGGCTTTAGCCGATAATAAACCGGTAATAAAGAAAAACAAACAATGTTCTTATTTTGAATTAAGCCATAACAACCACAAAATCATAGTAACTTCTGCCGTAGGTCATTTATATGGTTTAGTTGAAGAAAAGAAAAATGGCTGGACATATCCAGTATTTGATGTTAAATGGGAAGAGCCATATAAACATGATAAAGCCTTAAGTTATATCAAAGATTATGTAGATACTATTTCTTTACTGTCTAAAAAAGCGGAAGAATTCACTATTGCTTGCGACTATGATATTGAAGGGGAAGTTATCGGCTGGAATGTAATCCGGTTTGCTTGCCATAAAAAAGATGCTAACCGAATGAAATTTTCTACTTTAACCACTCCGGATTTAATTGAAGCTTATGAACATAAGATGAAACATTTAGATTGGGGCCAAGCTCATGCTGGAGAAACTCGGCATAAATTAGATTGGTTTTATGGAATAAACTTTTCTCGGGCCTTAACTGCTTCCGTTAAAGCTGCCGGCTCATTTAAAATCATGTCAGTAGGAAGGGTCCAAGGCCCAGCTTTAAAAATTTTAGTTGACCGAGAACGGGAAATTCAAGCTTTCAAGCCTGAACCATATTGGATGATTCAGTTAAAAGGTAATTATAAAAAAGCGGAAATTGAAGCTTGGCATAACTTAGATAAAATATTTGACCAACCTACAGTTAAAAAAATATTAGATAAAATTAAAAAAGAAAAAGAAGCTAAAATTAAATCTATTACCCGAACTAAAAAACAACAATCTCCACCTTATCCCTTTGATTTAACTTCCTTACAATCAGAATCTTATAATTTGTTTAAAATAACTCCAAAAGAAACTTTAGAACTAGCCCAGAACTTATATTTAGCGGGAGTAACTTCTTATCCTCGAACTTCATCACAACAGTTAGACCCAAAATTAGGTTTTAAAAAAATATTAACTGATTTAAGTAAACAGCCGGAATACCAAGGCTTATGTAAAGAGCTATTAAAATTAAAAGAATTAAAACCAAATAATGGTAAAAAGACAGATCCTGCTCACCCGGCAATTTATCCTACTGGTTTAATTCCCGATGAGTTAAAACCAAAAGAAAGGAAAGTTTATGATTTAATTGTCAAAAGATTTATGGCTACTTTTGCCCAGCCGGCAGTTAGGGAAACCATGGAAGTAATTCTCGACGTTAAATCAGAACAATTTATCACTAAAGGAACTCGGACCGTAGAAGAGAATTGGCATATTTACTATAAACCGTATGTTAAATTAGAAGAAATAACTCTCCCAGATATGAAAGAAGGGGAACTAGTTCAAATTAAAGAAATTAAAAAGCTAGACAAAGAAACCCAACCTCCTCGAAGGTATAACCAATCTTCTATTATTAAAGAATTAGAATCGAGAAATTTAGGTACTAAAGCTACTCGGGCAGATATTCTAGATCGGATGTTTAAACGTAATTATATTGAAGGTGTTCAAATTAAAGTTACCCAATTAGGCATGGAAACGATTACGGTTTTAGAAAAACATGCTCCTAACATTGTTGATGAAAAACTAACCGCGGAATTTGAAGCCGAGATGGATAAAATTCGGGAAGGTAAAGGCACCCCGGAAAAAGTGTTAGAAAAAGCCAAAGAATTTTTGATTAAAGTATTATCTGCTTTTAAAAAGAAAGAAAAAGAAATTGGCAAAGAAATTATTAAATCAGTAAAAGAAACTAGAGATATTCAAAATTATATTGGTCCTTGCCCGACTTGTAAAGAAGGAAAATTAATGATTAAGTTTGGTAAATTTGGTAAATTTATTGCCTGTGACCAATATCCCGAATGTAAAACCACCTTTAAATTACCATCTAGCGGAATGATTAAAAACACCGAAAATCTATGCGATGTCTGCCAATACCCTAAAGTTCAAATAATCCAAAAAGGTAAACAGCCTCAAGAAGTTTGTATTAATCCAAATTGTAAAAGCAAAGAGAGTCCCATAAAAAGTAAACATCAAAAAGAAGGCACGCCTTGCCCGACTTGTAAAGTGGGAGAATTAATTTTAAGAAAAGGGTTTTATGGAGAATTTTTAGCTTGTAATAAATATCCTGCTTGTAAATATACAGAAAAAATATAAATAAGTTCTGGTATAAATAAAAATTATGAAAATTACTCGTTATCCTCAATCTTGTTTTTTGATTGAAACTCAAGGTCATTATATTTTAATTGACCCGGGATTGCTTAATTTTGAGAATGAATTTCTTAATGAATGGAAAAAGGCTGACTGCATCTTAATCACACATAAACATACTGATCATTGTTATCCTGATGCCATTAAAATAATTTGCCGGAACACTAAAGTTAAAATTTATACTAATAAAGAAGTAGCCAATTTATTCCCGGAACTGTTCCGCACTATTGTCAAGCCCGGAGATAAATTCCAATTTGAAGGGATAACTATAGAAGTAACTAACGCGGTTCATGGCTATCTTCCGTTATTAAAAGGTAGCAATGAAATTAATGAAAATGTGGGATATATTATTGATGATGGAGTAACTCGAGTATATCATACCAGCGATACAATCTGTTTTAAAAATGATTATCAGTGTGATGTCTTATTATCACCAATCAGCAATCATGGTTTAGTGATGGGAAGTTATGAAACCATACTGTTTGCTAAAGAAACTGGGGCTAAATTAATTATTCCGATGCATTATGATAATCCTAAATATCCGGTAAACCAAAAAGAAATTAAAAAAGAATGGTTAGAACAAAACATCAATTTTAAATTCTTAGATTGTGAAGAAAATTTAGATGTTTGAATTTAGAAGAAGAAATTAAAAAAGGATATTTTACTATAGAAAGTTACGGGGGTAATTACGAGAAGTTTTACGGCTCGTTTCTAAATTATTTTACTGGAGAGGATTTAAGAGATTCATTTCAAACACTGGTTGTAGAAGTACCTAACTCAGATTTAGAAGAAATTCTGGCTATTTGTGTTGATAAAGTGATTAAATGGAATCCGACGAATTGAATCTAATTTAACTTTTATTCAGAGTAAGTTTTAGCCAAAATAAATTATCTTTTTATTTTATATTCTACAAAATCAAAGAAACTTTTTGTGGAAATCGTTTTTCCATAAAGCATTGGCCAATAAAATTCTCTCATTATTTTAATCAATTTTTGTCTAATTGGTAAATCGGTGGTTTCAATTAAATCTTTAAGAATGAGGTAATTATATCCTTGGGAAAATCCTCCTTGAATTGTCGCGTGTACACATCCATCTCCTAAAACACCGGTAGGAATAAGATACTTTATATTCTTCTGTTTCAAAATCTTATTTAGTTTAGGATTAACAAAAGCATCATAACTGTTTTTTTCTAGAACAATATCTTTTTTGTCTGGACTAAGGGTATAAAATTCCTCTGAAAATTTTCTAATTTTATCTGAATAAATATTTTTTGAGTAGAAACAGACATCAGGATCTTTGTAAAAATCAATAAAATTTTTTGCTAGATACTTCTTGTTCCAAGACACACTTTTAATGTAAATGATATTACCTCCCGCAGATTGATAATCTTGAATAAATTTCTGGAGTTTGGGAATCATTTTACGGATTTTTTTAAAAGTGATCTTCCATTTTTTTATCTCACAAATTGGATGAGCCCAAGCATTAGTAACATCAATAACTAATAAAGCAGTCTCTTTAATTTTGATTTTAGATTTCATTACATTAAACATATTATTTAAAGTATATAAAATAATCTAAAGAGAAATTTAGTTGGATGACTTTGAAGTTAGTGATGAAATTATAAGCTGAAGAAAATAGATTGGTTATCTAAACTTTG
>Ga0208373_1005022_pt1 | contig 11343 bp, 6 predicted proteins | sample RifOxyC2_FD_184036 | JGI IMG/M metagenome (GOLD analysis project Ga0208373, IMG submission 184036) | Soil microbial communities from Rifle, Colorado - Rifle Oxygen_injection C2 (SPAdes) | ecosystem: Environmental > Terrestrial > Deep subsurface > Rock core/Sediment | place: Rifle, Colorado... | reverse complement strand
CCTTGTCCGGATTAAGTTCCTGATAGAAAATTCCCCTTACCATATCGCTTATTAAACCAAGCAGTAATCCTCTATATCTATCTTGCGATGTTTCAAATTGCTTACTGCTATCAACCAGTGTCGGATCGACTTTTTCCTCGAGGACTTTTGACACTTTTGCGATCACTTCATCTATCGCTCCCATAACTTCATTTCGCAAGCCGTTTTCCTTATCGGCCAATCCCATGTTGTTCCAATAATGGTGATCTTCCAGTTTCCTTCCCTCTCTAGTCGTAAAATTATTGAACTCGTATGTTAAGAGGTTGATATTTTCATCTTTCAACATCTCTTCTACAAAAGCATGGAATGCTTCTCTTGCCTGAGAAACAACTTCTGCTGTTATTTCTCTGCATATTCCGGATTCGGCCTCCCCAAGATCAATCAATTTAATTTCTTGAGCTCCTTTACCCTTCAATATCTCGTTTGCTTTCTTAAATTTCTCCACTTCAAAAGGTGCAGCCTTGGATATACTTAAAACTTGTGCTATTGGCTCAGATTCCGCCCACTGCGCTATCTGCTCCGGTGTTTTATCTATAAAAGCAGATACATCTGCAGTCGGTTTCGCAACCATCTGCGACTTCAATACACCTATTTGATCCTTGATGTTTTGACTAGGTATTTCTGTCATACGCGCGCCATATTACACTTAAAAAGCCCCCCCCTGTCAAGCCCCGCGCTATTGTACAACTTTTTTGTTCACAACCTCTAAATCTTCCCTAGCACATCCCGAACCGAGGCCGCTGCGTTTTCGTCTCCCGCCGCAGTAGCGAGTTCAAGCATATGCTGATAAGTAGAGCGATGTTTTTTCGCGTCTGCAACTGTTTTAACTCCACTAACTCTCTTTGCAAGCAGGCTGTATTCGCCCATCTTGCAAGCTCTCACCATTTCGAGGTCTCCCATCTGTTGGAAGTAAGAAATCGCCTTTTTATAATCCTTTTTATTATAGTATTCGACACCTTGATTGCGGATTATTGCTGTTTTCAACTTCTCGTCTCCGGATTTGCCGGCGTAATAAGATGCACGGCGGAAATCCTTTTTGTTTAAATAAAATACCCCCGCATTTCTATGCGCATTACTGATAAGCACCTGATCGCCAAGTTTCTCAAAGAAGAAAATCGCCGAATCAAATTTCTGCCTATCCATAAGCATAATGCCTAGATTCCTATATGAAACATTGAGATTTTTTGTAACCAAATCCTTCATACTACTAATCATATATGCCAACTGAGCGCGCTTAACGATTGTTCGCGGATCTATCTCGCCCGTTTCCTCTGTCATATCTGTCGTATCGAGAAGATTGGTCGATATAATTTCAGTTATCGGAAGTATATGTTCGAATTCCTTATATTCTTGAAATGTGCCGTTCGTGGCTTCTATATCATGCCCATCCATATGCAAACAGACATGACCCGGAAGGATTTTGATCTGAAGATCTGTAATCGGGAACTTGCGCGAATACAGATAGGCATAAAGCGTAACTATCTGATTACAGTCCCCTATTAGAGGCTCTTTCGTGGGATCCCTCAGGAGTTTGCCGAAGTTGGCAGACTTCTCGTATTGATAATGCGATCCCGGTTTGAGATAAGACATTATCGCTTCGACGTATTTCTTTTTCTCCACCGTTCCGGCAGCGTGTTGATCAAATTCTTTGTTCAACACTTCGACATTCTTATACATCTGTCGGCGAACACTTTTTTTGAGATATTTATAATTCTTATATTTCTTCTCCGTGAATAGATCCAACACAACCAAATTCTCCTGCATCAACTTCGCAAGCTCCTGCTGTACAGCGAATGGATTGCTGGTAGATTTGATGCTTTTGAAAAACCTACCCACCTTTCTTTCGAAAGGGTTAACGTATGGGGAGAATAGATTTAAAAGCCATTTAAACATATTAATATTTTAACATATTTTAGGCTTTTTAGCTATCTACCTTTGGCGTATTTTTTTGCAAATCTCTTTCCTGCAAGTATCTTTATTCCGATGCCAGAATTTTCACCTCAAAAACCGCAAGTTAAACTTATATCTTATACGCCCGCCGCGTTTGATCTTTCGATCGCAAGCGCGCGTACCTGCTATAGCCCTTCTGTTGTAGATCCGAAAGAGGTTACCGAAGGCCAACGCTCTAGGATTGGAGAGGCGATTTTTAAGGCCGGCCATCATACCCCATTCCAACATGCGACTTTCGTTTTCGGTATAAGCGGGATTTCGCGTCAGTGCGTTTGGAGTTTTTTACATTCTCATCCTTTCTATAATTCTGATCAGACTTCGCAGAGGTATGTCGTAATGGATCAGATTTCGGTCTATGTGCCATCTCTCGAGGGCGAAGCTATGTCGATCTATAAAGATGCCGTCACCAAGGCTTGGTCTGCTTATGAGCGCATTTCCGAGCTTCTGAAAGAGGACAATTACAAATTGATGGCTGGGATTGGTCGCATAAAAGGTCAGGACGAGAAAAACATCAGAATCGATTCTGAGAAAAAAGCTATCGAGAACGGCAGGTACGTCTTGCCGATTTGCGCCAACACAAGCCTTTATCACACGATTTCAGGACTTGTACTCAAGAGGTATATTCGCATGGCGAATGCTTGCGATTGTCCGACCGAAGCACGTGAGGTTGTTGCTGCGATGGTCGAGGAAGTTAAGAAGGTAGATCCCGATTTCATAAGCAAAATCGGCGAAGGAACGATCGAGGATACACTTGAAGATAAATTTATTGGCGGAAATGATTTCGGTTCGAGCTTCGATATGGACTTAGGTGGGAAAAATTCAAAACTCATTTCTTATGATAAAAACGCCGAAGAGGTCGTTGCCGAATCCGTAAGAATTGCGACCGGAACCGCTAAAAGCACGGATGAGATTATTGAGGAAATTTTAAACCCACAAAAGAATCCATATTTATTAGACACACTCAATAATTGGGCTCACTCCCCTGTTATGAGATCTCTCAATAATGTGAATTATGTTTTCAAAAAACGCTTAAGCCATACGGCCGATTCGCAAGATCAGAGACATCGAATGACACCTGCGTGCAGGCCGCTATTGTCTAAGGTACATACATCAAGGCCTGACTATTACACTCCAAGTGTTATAGAAAAAAACAGTGAGGTTTCAGCTCTCTATAAGGAGACTATGGATATGCTATGGGAGGCCAAAAATAACCTGATTGAGATGGGAGTGCCTGCCGGCGATGCGTGCTACTTATTACCAAATGCCGTGAATGTCAGATTTATTCAAAACGGTTCTTTCTTGAATTTCTTACACAAATGGAGACTAAGACTATGTTTCAACGCGCAGTTGGAAATTTACGAAGCATCGAGAGATGAATTAGATGCTGTCACAGCAGTACATCCAAGGCTGGCGAAACATATAGGACCGCCGTGTTTCAATCGCAGATTTGGCACTTATACTGGCAAAGAAGGTCCATGCCCCGAAGGCCCGAGATGGTGCGGAATTACGGTTTGGAAAGGTTGGCCGAAGGTGAAGAGGCCATTTTAGGGTAAGGAACAAGCAGCAAGACACAGACAGCAGATGAAGAAGCATTGAAACAGGTCAGTATAGACTGCCTCTTTTGTATTTTCTGCTCCTTGCTGTCTGCTCCTTACCCTATATCATCTGCCTTATCGCCATCTTCTTCACCATGAAATAAGTTGGGATTAATGAAAGCACTATCAAGAGAGAAACCAGCTTTAGAGTTTTTTGGACTGAACCTTGCGCAACTGCAATCAATACTTTTGAAGGCTCTCCAACGAAAATCATCCCTATAATATTGTCATCCGAATCTCTTAACGGAGAATATGTCGCAAGATATTCTTTATTAAAAATATTTATTACTCCTTGGTAAGATTCTCCTTTCTGCAATACGGTTTCAATAACAACAGGGTCACTCTCGACAGTACCCGCCAATCTGCTCAACCCGTCTTCGGTCGTGAATGTTGTCGCCGCTCTGACGTTATCTGCAAATATAGTCACGTCCAGTGATGTTCTTTTTTTGAGAGCATCCACAAGCTGTTCATCAAAATAATAACCTACAACGATCGCTCCTATCGGACGCTCGTTTTCCACTACCGCAATGTAAGTTTTTGCGACAATCGTTGGAGCCAGAACGCCTTCTTCAACCGCTATCGTACTTGTCGGTACACCTTCAAGCGCGCGCACCAAGAATCCGTCATTCGAATAATTCACTCCTGATATTTCCGTGTCATTTGTTTCATATAGCGATACCCCTGCTTCATTTGTGATTATTATGAAATCCGCTCCACTTGTTGTTAATATGTCTTGTACGGGATTGTCCAATAGATTGCGATCTTCCAGCGATATCGCGCTTACGACAGTACTGTTGTTGTTTAATGCTTTAACTGCAAGTATCGAATCGTTTTGCAGCTCTACCATCGATAATTCAATAGCCTTGCCCGATGCCTGCAAATTGAAAAGCGTGTTCTTCTGGAAATCGCCAAGCAGAACAAGCAAGAAAATAATTGTAACCGAGAAAAATATTATTAGAGAAAAAGTTATAAATGTTATAAATAGTTGCGGTTTTAATCTGAATTTCAAGAATGAAACCGCATAGTTGCCTATAATCGCGAAACCGATAAACAAACAAGCTTTTTCCAATATCCATAAGATCCCATATTCCGGAGTCAGGCTCACGAATCTTATATCGTTAATCACAACAAGTGCATACGATATGTTCAGGAATAGATAAGAAAGCATAAAGAAGAAAAAGCCCCAAGTTTCTCCCGACAACTGCTTCTGCATCCCTGGGAAATATTTAATCGCCAAAAGTACGAATATAAATATCAAAATAATCAAATCAGCCGGCTTGAAATAAACTGCAAGTCCGCTCAAAAACTCATTCCCCATTATCATACCTACGGATGTCGTTAATTCCGCAAGCGTAATCGTGCCAAGCAAAAAGGCAACTACAATTGACGGCCTGTAAATCATCGGGGTCTTCTTGATGAATTTTGCTTTATTTTTCTCAACAAGAAGTTTCGGGGTAGGATTGTAATAAAGTCCAAGCGCTACCAAGAAAAGTCCTATACCGAACATACCTTCGAAAACCGCTTGAATCTTATCGGTAAATTCAAAAGCCCCACCCGACAACAGATAGGCGGCAATAAACCAAAAGCCTACAGCTTCTATTTTTATATACCAGCTTTTTTCATCAATCCTCCTCTCGGAATCCCAAATAAGCCAGCCCATAATCAACGCTGCAAACGCCGACAGGACGTAGATAATGAAGTTGCCAGTACTGAAAAGAAATTCTTTTAACATAGATTAAAAATTAATTAATTTGATTAAAAAGTTCATTTATTTTTTCTTCAGAAAGCACGCCCGTTGATCTCTCAACTATCGTCCCATCTGGCGCAACCAAATAATGATAAGGCGCCGAAGCAACATTGATATAATCTGATGAAACTCCTATCTTATCGTGTTTAATTTCGATAGTCTCAAGTCCTCTTGCCAAGAAGCTCGAGAGAAGTCCGCTCGGTTCTATTGTAGAGAAAACTATGATGTTATCCTTAAGCCCTTCATCTTGAAGCGACTCGAATATATTCAACTGCATCTTCCCGAACGGATTCCATGTAGGGAACATTGATATCAATCTGTATTCGTCAGTCGCAATCGTCTCGCCAAATAATTCTTGTTCCGGAAATTTATCTCCAACATCAAGGAATCCTTCCGGTTCGGTATTATCATGCACTTCAACAGATGCAACTTCCCATTTGGTCCCCCAATCAATTTGCGAATATAAATATCCGGCAATGCCGTTTCGGAAAAATGTCGGAATTTTTTCAAGCGACAATTCAGGGATAATCACTCCGGTTTCTTCTATTTTAAAAGGCTCGCTCGTAGATTCTCTATATCCGTTCGCATCAACTACAATGTAATAAGTCCCTTGTGGCAAGATGAATGCACCTCCGGTACTTTCCATAGGATTTTTCTGATTGAAAGGTGTAGAATCCCATATCACCCAATCGCCTTCAGAAGTTTTTGAATATATTTCTACGAAATAATCGGAGATTTTATCTTCCGTGCTTTCATCAGTAACAGCTCCGGCATCATATACATAGACCGAATCCAATTGTTTTTCTTTTTCATTACCGGCCCCGTCTTTTGCATGGACCGTGAAGTTCTTATATCCCGGATCCGTATATGTAACGGTTGTCTTCCAGAGATTTATTTCCGGAATATAAGCGAGGTTGTAAGATTGCATGGAGTCCGTCATTGTAACCTCCGTCGCACCACCGCCAACAGCTATATAAAAGTCCTCAGTTATACCGACTGCGGAAGAGTGTATGAGTGAATCGTTAGGCAATACGCCAAGCACTCCGACCGAAAACAAGTTCGTACCGATATACGGATCATATTTATCTATAATTATTTCGTAACTTGCGGATTCTCCGAGATTGCCGCTGTTGTCTTCCGCATAAACTATCACTCTATAATTTCCATCTACAAGTGAAGATGTGTCGAATGAGAAATTCACATTCCTAGTGCCAAGACCTGTCACAGAAGATGCTGGGAACGTCGAAGCTCCGCCATCAAGAGATATTCTAATTACCTCTATAACTCCTCCCGTATCTGATATTGCACCTTCGAAATACAACTCGTCACCTTCAATAACTCCTGATGATAACAACTGGATCTCAACTTCAGGAGGTGTTTCATCACCGATAGTTGTTGCAATTGGAACGAGTGTCGTCGTCTCCCCTGGATTGTTCACTGGTATTGTTGTTCCCGAAGCACCTACTTCAGCTTCAGTATCTATTGTTACAATCTCCTCCTGCTCGATTGGTATTAAAAAATCCTCAGGATCCAGATCTATCAGCTCTTCTTCGCTGATTATTGTAATAATATCAGTAGCGATATTTTCCGCAGAAGTCTCAGGATAAGTTATAGCACCTCCTCCATAAGATGTTTCATATGTTTGGCTTGCTGGTTGTTGAGTATTGTCACCGCCTCCACCACCTTCATAATCACTGCTACTGGGATCAAGTGGATCTAAAGGGTCAGTCCCATTTGTTAATTCAACTCCGTCAGAGTAGGTATCATTATCCGTATCTGAATTATTAGGATCGGTATTGTATGTATTCACTTCAACATAGTCACTCAACCCATCATTATCGCTATCATCGCTAAGAGGGTTTGTTAATGTAATGAATATCTCCGTCCCGTCATTTATACCGTCATCATCGCTATCTCCATCTGAAGGATTTGTATTATATGTATTTACTTCATCACCATCGTTTAAAATATCTCCATCCGTGTCAGCAATGTTCGGATTGGTTCCGTGTATATTTATTTCATCTGTGTCTGTTAATCCGTCGTTATCCGAATCCAAATTCGCAGACGCATTAAAATTCACCGTTAGGCAGTTATTAGATTCGTTTCTTTCAGCGATTTGATTTGTTGCATCCACGCAGGCTTTTACTTCTACAGGATTCTCGAATTGCGAAAAAGTATTAAAATCGGATTGACTGCCGGCAGTCATAAATGTTGTATCTATGCTACTAAAATCGTAACTTTTGTAGTATACGTCATCCATCCAAACGAATACCGAACCTTCTCCTGAAGCGTTTTGATTCCCTTGATTTTTCAATGTGAATACAAGTTGGTCGCCTGCATTTCTTGCAATATTCATTACTATTAAGTCTGGACTCGCCGGATCATTCGCATCCAAAGGATCTGTTCCATTTGTTATTTCTGTCCCATCGTTGATTCCATCTCCATCCGTGTCTGCAAGAAGCGGGTCGGTTAAATATGTGCTAACTTCCGCGCCATCGTTGAGTCCATCTCCATCCGTGTCAGCCATGTTCGGATTGGTGCCATATATGCTTGTCTCTGCGCTGTCAGAAAGTCCGTCGCCATCCGTATCGGTTGGCGGAATCGCAGGATCATTCGCATCCAAAGGATCTGTTCCATTTGTTATTTCTGTCCCATCCGAAATCCCATCTCCATCTGTGTCTGCGACAAGCGGATCGGTTAAATATGTATTAACTTCCGCCCCGTCGTTAAGTCCATCTCCATCGGTGTCAGCCATGTTCGGATTGGTACCATATGTGTTTGTCTCTGCGCTGTCAGAAAGTCCATCTCCATCCGTATCGGTTGGCGGAATAGCCGGATCATTCGCATCCAAAGGGTCTGTTCCATTTGTTATTTCTGTCCCATCCGAAATCCCATCTCCATCAGTGTCTGCAATAAGCGGATCGGTTAAATATGTATTAACTTCCGCTCCATCGTTAAGTCCGTCTCCATCGGTGTCAGCCATGTTCGGATTGGTGCCATATGTGTTTGTCTCTGCGCTGTCAGAAAGTCCATCTCCATCCGTATCGGTTGGCGGAATAGCCGGATCATTCGCATCCAAAGGGTCTGTTCCATTTGTTATTTCTGTCCCATCCGAAATCCCATCTCCATCAGTGTCTGCAATAAGCGGATCGGTTAAATATGTATTAACTTCCGCTCCATCGTTAAGTCCGTCATTATCACTATCCGAGTCTAGCGGATCGGTATTTTCAGTATTAATCTCTACGCTATCGCTAAGTCCGTCGGAATCGCTATCTGAGGCCAATGGGTTCGTCTGATGTGTATTTACCTCGGCTCCATCGGATAGTCCGTCGCTATCTGAATCTGAAGAATTAGGATTTGTAAGATGCGTCGAAACTTCCGCATTATCGCTTAAACCATCCGAATCACTGTCTGAAGCCAAAGGATTGGTGTTGTGAGTATTTACTTCCGCTCCGTCATTCAATCCATCACCGTCGCTGTCCGCGTTATTCGGATTTGTGCCAAGCGTAGCTTCTTGGGCATCGGTCAATCCATCCCCATCCGAATCGGTTACCACAGCCGGCGTTGTTGCACAAACCTGCGCAGAATAAGTACTTTCATTCAAGACAAAATCACGAACTTTCACTCTATAACAATATTGAGTATTTGGGCTTAATCCGGTGTCACTATAAGTTGTCGAAGACTGCCATGCGGAGTCAGTACCTCCCGAATTTGTTGTCGTTTCATCGAATTGATATGGAGAACTGTTCAGTCCGGAATTCGCATCACTTCCCGCATTTGCAATTACTTGAATCTCCGTTGAGCTTATAGCAGTAACACTTAGTATGCCGTTATTCACAGGAGCTGTACCGTCTGTACCTATTGAAAGCGCCCCTGTTGAAGAGGCATCCAGAGTCTTCCCTCCCGGACAACTGTTGCTGTTTGATGCGCTGCTGCCTCCTTTTACAGAGATGTTCGCACTCCCTTGGGTTGCCGAGGGAGGGCTGAATGTAATTGAAAAAGTTTGACTACCGCCTTGTGAAATCGGACCTCCGTCAAAAATTATTGAATCCCCGGAAACTTTATAAGTCCATCCTGATGCAACCCCGGAAACCCAAGTATAGCTTGTCGAAGGGTTCTTAACCGCTACACATATTATATTAGTCGTTCCAGTGCCGTTGACTGTAAGTGTCAGAGTCCCTTGCGTACCCGCCTGAAACCAATTAGGCGAAAACCCCGCAGTACCGCTTACAGCTGCCATAGCAGTATCTATATTCATGCCTATCGCCATTGCGAAAATAAGTATGCAAGAAGTTAACTTCTTAAGTTTTTTCATGTCCCCCATGTATTTGTTTTTTATTTTTTTAAAGATTAATCTATAATAGATATATAGGTCAATTTAAAAATCAGAAACATATGGTTAAGCTTGTTATTCTTGAAGATGATAGATTTTTCGGACGCATGTATGCGGATAAATTCGAGCAGGCCGGATATGATATTCATATCGCTACAAACGGTGAAGACGCATTAGCCCAAATAAAGAAAGACCCTCCAACTCTTGTTTTGAGCGACATAATGGTCCCCGGAATGACCGGCCTTGAACTTCTTAAACATCTGAAGGCCGATAAGAAGCTTGCGAAAATTCCGTTCGTATTCCTTACAAACGTTTCAAGATCAGATGACGATATCCAACATGGCCTTGAGCTTGGCGCTATAGGATATCTTGTAAAGAGCAGCATGTCTCCCGAAGAGATTGTTGCACGCGTAAAAGAGTATATAGAAGCTTATGCACCAAGCAGAGATTTGCCCGAACATGCGGATGATAGGTTGAAACGAGCGAAGAAGCTTGCTTAGAGATATTTCTCTATCTTCGCAACGATATCATTTATTGAGATGTTTGCTTTGATGACATAATCTTTTGCACCTGCGGCCAATCCTTTCTTAACATCATCATCCTGTCCAAGGTTCGAGAATATAATTACAGGTATTGATTTCAGCTTGCTGTCTTTCTTAATCGCATCGAGAAACTCGAATCCGTTCATGTTAGGCATGATCAAATCCAACAATATGATGTCCGGTGGGTCTTTCTTGCACATTTCAAGCGATTCCTTCCCGTCATATGCAATCATTACAGAATATCCTTCCATTCCAAGTTTCTTCTCGAGAAGTTTGCTCAAAAACTTATCATCTTCAGCTATCAATACTTTTGTTTTTTTATCCATTTTTCTGATTAGATTAATTTCATTCTATTATCTTTTTGGGAATAGAGAAATAGAATGTTGAACCTTTCTTTGCTTTCCCATCTAGCCAAACTTTTCCTCCCAATGCTTCAACAATAAGTTTTGTTATATACAATCCCAGTCCTATACCTTCGGTATCTTTTCTTGTTACCCTTACTCCCCTGAAGAATCTTTCAAAAATCTTTTTCTCTTCATCCGCAGGTATTCCTATGCCTTCATCTTTTATACTAGATATTATTTCGTTCCCTTTTTCAAGGATTGAAATCGTCACACTACCTCCATCGTTAGAGTATTTAATAGCGTTGCTTATAAGATTGAAATAAATCTCCGATAGCAACTTCGGATCGGTTGTCACTTTCTTAATTCCCTTTTGTTTACTTATTATTATCTTCAAGTTTTTATTAAGAATTTTTTCTTGAAAAACTGAAACTATACCCTGCAAAATCACAGGTATATCAACAGGCTTCTTCTCTACAGTTATCTTACCCGATTCGATCTTCGACAAATTAAGCAAAGAGTTAACAAGATCTATCATTTTCTGATTAAGTGTATTGATATCAGTTAATATATCCAGCTGCTCTGCGTTAAGACTACCGAGTTCTTTATCTTTCAGCATTTCGCCTGCCCATCTTATGGCCGACAAAGGAGTCCTCAACTGATGAGAGACCAATGAAATGAATTCAGTCTTCATTCTATCAACCTCTTTCTTCTGCGTAATATCGCGAAGCGCAACTATCATTATCTTTTCGCCTTCAGAAACTATTATCGTACTGTTCGCTTCAACGAAAATCTT
>Ga0208373_1005019_pt1 | contig 11349 bp, 10 predicted proteins | sample RifOxyC2_FD_184036 | JGI IMG/M metagenome (GOLD analysis project Ga0208373, IMG submission 184036) | Soil microbial communities from Rifle, Colorado - Rifle Oxygen_injection C2 (SPAdes) | ecosystem: Environmental > Terrestrial > Deep subsurface > Rock core/Sediment | place: Rifle, Colorado... | reverse complement strand
CAACTCGATTCGGCAACTATTTATAGATTTTTTTTTGTACCAAATTCGGACGAGTTAAAAAAATATAATTTTAATATCGCTGAAATTCCGGCAGCGGAAGTAATTATTAAAACACAGAATATATTTCAAGTAAATGAGCAATATGCTTCAGAAGATACGGTTATAGTATCATCTGAAAATGTCGTAATTTCGGATAGAATATATACAATAATCAAAATACCTGCAGATTTGTATTGTTATGAACCTGAAATAATCAATATTGCTATTAATAAAAACGATACTGACATTAATAATTCAAATATTTTAAATAATATTTATTCAATAAATACCGACCAAATAAGTTTAGTTTCTGAACCGGTGAACATAATGTTACAAAAAATTAATAATATTCATAAGAATATTGATACTAAAATTCCTGTTATAATATCTTATATAGATATAAATAACGATGGATATTTAGATGGAACAAATATCAAAGAAACCACACTTGTAATGCTAAGATACGATGAATTTGAAAGTAAATGGGTCGGAGGTTTTGACACTATCATTAATGTGGAACAAAATACATGCACCGCTTATGTAGATAGAATAGGTACATATGCGGTATTTTCAGTATTACAAGTTACTCCTACACCGGTAAGTAATTTAAAAGGGACTGCAACAGAAAAATGGGAAGCAAAAATTGAATGGGAATTTGCTAAATCCGCATCTTTAAACCAATATAATGTTTTTTATGAAAATGAATCATATTATGAAAAATCATATATGATTAAATATCGGATATATTGGGATAAAGGAACCGGTACCATAAATTATACACAACCTATTATAGAATTAAAGGGAACTTTAAATAATTGGACATCACAGAAGTTAAACGAAGGATTATATAAATTTTCAGTTAGAGTGGTTGACATTGAGGGCAATGAAGAGAAAAATAATAATTTTGTAATAGTAAATATAAATAAGAGAGGTGATGCATCAGCATATATCAGAGTTCCAAGTTCTGGCCAAAAATTGAGAGGTAATGCAGTTACTGTTATTGCAGAAGCAACACCTAATACTTCGGCGGTGACCATACAATACAAAGGAATAAATGATTATAACTGGACAGATATTTGCGTAAAGGACAATAAAGCACCTTACGCAGATTACTGGGACCTTACAAATTTAAAAAAAGGTGAATACAGACTTCGCGCTATTGCATATGATTTAATCAACCTTCCTGAAGATATTCCGGAAGAGTTAACAGTATATATTGATGATACTGATTGGGATATTTCTGAATACGGCAATCCTGAGCCTGAACAAAACAATCAGCATATTAAACAAGAAAAAGTAACTAATTCAAACTCAACAGAAGTAAAAATTGCTGACGGTACAGGAGCTATCATACCGGCGGGTGTATTAGAAAAGGAAACCGTTTTAGAAATTAAAACAGTTGCCCCGAATATTCTGCCGCCTTCAGAACTTTCAATTGAACCGATAGGTGTATTTAGGGAATATAACTTTAGTGATAATAATCACGAATTTGAAAAAGAAATTACCGTAGTTTTACCATTTAAAGATGAAAATAATGATAATATTGTTGATGGAACAGAATATAAGGTAGATACTCTTGAGATATATTATTTAGATGAAATAAATAACGAATGGAAAATCGCCGACAATAATTCCGGTATAGGCGACGGTATTGAACAAAACAATGAAGAGTCGAATACAGCAGAAAACATTTCAACTACTACTGAATCTAATATTGGATATGAAACACAAAACACAGAAACAAATATCACTGAACCTGCGGTTATTTCTCAAATTGTAACTGATACACAGATTGCTCCGATAACTGAAGTAGTAGCAGAAACACCTGTTACAACTCCAGATACACAAGAAACAGTGGCAGTTACTCAGCCCGCACCCGACACACAAGTTGCTCCGGTTACGGAATCGCAAACTAAACCTTTGACCGCAGAAGAGGACGTTATCCCTGCTCCGGCAACTGAAGTAGTAGCAGAAACACCTGTTACAACTCCAACGACACAGGAACCCTCGGATGTTACACAAAATAATCAAGATAATACAAATATAGAACAAATTGATACTAATTATAATAAAAATGACAGCAATAACAACCATTCAGGGCTTGGTGATGGAACAAATCCGGGTAAAGGGCAAGGGACGGAAAACTCACCAAATACTGGAACTAACAATAATAATAACTCAATAAATACTGAAAATAGTGAAAATAACAAACAAAACAACAATGATAATTCAGCAAAGAAAAATAATGATGTTACAAATATAACTGAAAATGAATTGATTAATCAATCAACTATATCAGTAACAGACCAGGATACAATAGTTGTCGCACAGAGTAATACCAACAATCATTCAGGGCTTGGTGACGGAACAAATCCCGGTAAAGGACAAGGGACTGAAAACTCACCAAATACTGGAACTAACAATCCTAATAATTCAACTTATAATCAAACCAATACCGATAAAAATAATAATAACGATGCTGATAATAAAAAGAAAACAACTTCAACATCTTCGTCAAATAAAACCATATACGCTAAAGTCAAACACTTTACAATATTTGGTATATTTGCAAAAGTACCTAAAAATAATTTAAAAAATGTAAGCGTATATCCTAATCCGTTTAAACCGTCCAGAGGTCATACACAAATAACTTTTGACGGTTTAATGAGAGATATAAAAATAAAAATTTATACAATAGCAGGCAGATTGGTAACCGAATTTACAACAACAACTGAGGGAACCTACAATTGGATACCTGACAGTGATTTGGCATCCGGAATTTATATTTACTACATTGAAAACAATAAAGGCAAAAATAAGACAACCGGAAAGATAGGAATAATACGTTAAGGCAAGTATAAATTAAAATTGAAAATAAAAATAGAATCAAAAAAGACTTAATTTTTATTTAAACTTTAAACTTTTAATTGCAGTTTTGGAGGGTGACTTCAGTCATATTCGCAAATGAAAATATTTAAACAACATAAAATTATTCAAATAATAATCACTTTTACGCTACTTTTAACAAATTTAGTAGATATAAAATATGGTGTGGGAAGCACTTCAGCCGAATTTCTGCTCATACCAAAAAGCGCCCGTATATCCGCTATAGCCGGAGCTTTTACATCCATCGCTGATGATTCCAATAGTATATTTTATAATCCTTCGGGAATGGCATTTATAAAAGAAAATACTATCTCATTTACGCACAGTTCATGGCTTGAAAGTATTAATTTTGAAAATGTTTCTTGCGTATTGCCTCTAAAAAATAAACTTTCTATCGGAATAGGTATGGATTATCTTGGTATCAGCGGAATAAAAGGAAAGGAAACACAGCTATCACCGATTAAAGAATATTCATCATATGATTTATCTCCTGTATTCAGTATTTCCTATTTAATGAATAAAAAATTGTCATTTGGTTTAAGCGGAAAATACATAGAAGAAAAAATAGATGATATAAAAGCAAATTCCGTAGCTATTGATATTGGATGTCTTTTCAGAAATAAAATTAATTCTTTTAAAACATTCTCTGTAGGTATATCCGTCAGCAATATTTGCATAAATAAACATAAATTTATAGAAATAGAAGAAAACCTGCCGACAAAACTTGTAATCGGTATGTCGTATAAACCAATTGATGATGCATTATTATTATCGTCGGATATCACGGTTATGCGAGGTTCAAAACCATTTATTAATACCGGATTGGAAACACTACTTTATCGCGTATTATTCCTGCGTGCAGGCTATAAATTAGATTCGTCTTTTGAAAATGCTTCCCGTATTACTTTAGGCATGGGAATCAATATAAAAAACCTATCCCTTGATTATTCATACCTGCCTTTTGAATCTTTAAAAAATCCCCATATTTTCTCAATTGGATATAAGTTTTAGAATATTGATTTTTTAATATTGAAAAATTAAATATTATTTATATAATAGTATATATTTGTATGTAACTTCTTATACAAAAACTGCATCTAAATTTGAACAACATTTTTTAATTTTTATTATTCGGGAGATTATTATGCGTATTCTTGTAATTGAAGATGAAAAGAAAATTGCAAATTTTGTAAAACGTGGCCTTAAAGAAGAAGGATATGCCGTAGACGTTGCTGGCGATGGGGAAGACGGATACAGCTTAATTACTATTAATTTTAATGAATATGATTTAATAATATTAGACGTTATGATTCCTAAAATAGACGGATTTTCTTTATGTAAAAAATTGAGGGAAGAAAAAATAAATATTCCGATATTGATGCTTACCGGAAAAGATGATGTCACTGACAAAGTTAAGGGACTTAATTCCGGAGCAGACGATTATCTGACAAAACCTTTCGCTTTTGAAGAACTTCTTGCAAGGGTGCGCGCTATATTAAGGATGAGAGGTGCACATAAGGTAACGAAACTTGAAGTTGGTGACATTATCTTGGATTTATTAACACATAAAGTCACCCGTGCTAATAAGGAAATAATCTTAACAACAAAGGAGTTCTCTCTATTGGAATATTTGATGCGTAACGCCGGAAATGTTGTGACAAGAACGATGATTTCCGAACACGTTTGGGATGTTAATTTCGACACTTTTACTAATGTAATAGATGTGTATATTACTTACTTAAGAAAGAAAATTGATGGTGGTTTTAGCAAGAAAATGCTAAATACAATTCGCGGGCGTGGTTATATTTTAAAGAAATGATGCGTTCAGTATGTTAAATAACAAACTTTTTCATCACCTGATGCATGAATTAAGAAATCCGTTAACTATTATGAAGGGGGAAATTGAATTTGCATTAAAAAAAGATAACTCTTTAAAGAATTATAAAAATGTTTTAATTAGTAATTTGGAAGAAGTTAATAGGATTTCGTTAATTACAGAAAATATGTCATTATTTCTAAAATATAAAAATGGAGATGCGATACTTTGCAAAAAGCCTTTAAACTTGGAAATTTTTATAAAAAATGTAACTGATAGTATTAGAATTTTATTAGTGCAAAATAAAATTATTTTAAAAACATTTTTTGAAAATAAAGTGTTGATAAATGCCGATGAGATGCAACTAAAACTTTTTTTCATTAATTTCTTGAAAAATATTATTAAATATACTTCAGAGAAAAATTATATTTCACTAAAATGTAGAAAAAGAAACAATAATGCAATAATTCAAATAATAACCAAAAGTTATAACATATTTCACGAACACATGAATTCTTACAATAAATCAAATAAAAATATTAATAATGAATATCATAGTCTTATCTTACAACTAAATAAATATATAATTGACGCTCATAGCGGCAGTTTTACAATAGAAAAAAAATCCAACCAAAAAACACTTCTTACCGTATCAATCCCATTATAATCACTTTTTAAGGATTAAAATATTTTAATCTTTTTTTAATGTTATTTTAATCATTAATGTTCTATATTACATTAAGTAATGAAAAGATTATGAAAATTAATAAAAAATTAACACTATTTGAAAATTTCAAAAAAAGAAAACCCAATTTAACATTGGTATTTGCAACTGATAATATTTTAAGATTATCTATAGAAATTGATGAATATCTTTTTAAAACTTCAAAATTAAATAGGTTTTCAAAAAAAATTCACAATATTATGCAAAAAATCAATTAGTGAAATAAGGAGGTGACAAAATTCATTATAAATATTTAAATATGATTGTTTAAAAATGAACAATCATTGAAAGTCGGTAATATCAGAGGACTGTGTGTAATAAAAAATAGGTTTTAATGGGAGAAAATAATGAAAAGTATAAAAGATTTATTTCAAAGTGCTGATTGGAAAAAAGAAAAACATGTACCGATTATTGAAACAGCAAATAAAATTAAAAAAGGTGAAGCATGTGACATTATAGTAAGTGTTGGTAGAGAAATCGCTCATCCTAACACCACAGAACATCACATTAGATGGATATCTGTCTATTTTTTACCTGAGGGTGATAAATTTCCACACCAAATAGGCAAATATAAATTCAGTTCTCATGGTGAATCTACGCAAGGTCCGGATACAAGCACAATATATACAAATCCCGAAGTAGAAACAAGTTTCAAGACAGAAAAATCCGGTACAATATTTGCATTGTCATATTGTAATATTCATGGATTATGGGAAAATTCCAAAGATATAGAAGTAGAATAGAGGCAAGTTAAAAAAAAGGTTAAAAGTTAAAATAAAAATAATTATAGATTTAATTTAAACTTTTAATTTATATTTTGCAATTTTTGGGGGTTTTATGGAAAATGAAAAGAAAAAAATACTTATTGTTGATGATGATCCAAAAATTGTGGAACTTATTAGCGTAAATCTCAAATCCGGAGGTTATGAAGTAGATACTGCATACGACGGCGAATCAGCATTGGAGAAAATATGGAATAAAGGTATTGATAGACCGGATTTAATAATTCTTGATTTAATATTACCTAAGTTGGATGGTTATAAAGTAGCCAGGAAAATAAAAGAGAAAAAAGAAATATCTGATATACCCATAATCATGCTTACCGGAAAAGACCAACCATTGGATAAAATTGAAGGGTTAATCGGCAGTGATGCTGATTATTATCTTACAAAACCTATGAATATTGATGATTTAATGATATATGTTATGAAAGCGTTATCAAAAAAATGATTTAAGAAACATAACTATTGATTTTATCAAACATAGTATTTTAAATACTATCAGGTTAAACCACTGACATTGCCAGTGGTTTTATACAAATAGAGGTTTCTAAAGTGACTAACTATTTTAATAAACTGTCTTTTAAATTTAAATTAATATTTATCATTTTAATCGTTAACATTTCAATTACATCGCTAATCATAGTATTGATGCAAAACAATATGGAAAAAACTTTAAGAGACAAAATCGGATTAAGAACCAATTCAATGGTAAATATTATAAGTAACAGCTCTAAAATTGAAGATATATATGTTATGTTCGGTAATAATAGAAACCAGATTTCCCAATATCTTGAAAGGTATAGCAAAGAAATATTAGACGAACCTGATATAGAATATGTAGCATTTTTTGATAAGGAACAAAAACCATATACTATAATAGGTTCTTTTGAAAATGCGGTATTCAAACCTGAATCCGATAGCATAAGTAACAACAAATACCAAACTTACAGCGTAAATAAGGATATTTTTTCCGAAGAAGGAAATCTTATCGGGCATGTAATGGTTGGTTTTTCAATGGAAAATATAAAGTTGGCATTAGAAGAAAATGCAAAAATCAGCATGAAATTATTATTATTTTCTTTTTTAACAATCAGCTTAATTATTTATATAGTATTGACCTATTTTCTAAAACCGCTAAGATCACTATATGAAGCATCTATTAATGTAGTCAGGAAAAACTTTGATTGTTATGTTCCTGTTTTAACTAACGATGAAATCGGAAAAATATCCGAACAATTCAATATTATGGTAAAAGAACTTAAAAGTTTTTATAAAGGACTTGAAAAAAGGGTTAAAGAATCTACCAGCGAATTACACATGTCAAACAAGGAATTACAGGAACAGACAAAAAAATTAATGAAACTCAATTTACAGCTAAAAGAAATAGATGAAAAAAAGTCTGAATTTGTTTCTGTTGTAGCCCATGATTTAAGAACACCTCTTACTTCAATATTGGGTTTTGCCGAAACCATCATGAAAAAAGAATTAAATTTAAGCGAAGAACAAAAAGCTAAATACCTGATAATAATTCAGCAAGAATCAAGAAGATTGGGCAGATTGATTTCCGATTTTCTTGATTTATCTAAAATAGAAGAAGGCAGGATACATTTGAAATTTAAAAAAATAAATATAAGCGACATTATTGATAGAAGTATTGAAACATTTAATATTAATAATAAAAATATCAATTTTAAATTTGAAAGGGATAATAATGTCGCTGAAATAAATGTTGATCCTGACAGGATAAATCAGGTCTTGCAAAACATTATTAGTAATGCCACTAAGTATTCACCGGCTAATTCTACAGTAAATATTTTCTTGAAACAATATTATAATTTTATTAAAATAGGTGTAAGGGATTTCGGTACAGGCATATCAGATGATGAAAAAGAAAAAGTATTCCAGAAATTCTATAGAGTTGATAATGATATATCAAGAAAAGAAAGGGGTTCCGGTTTAGGATTGACCATTTCTAAAGCAATAATTGAATTACATTGCGGAAGGATATGGGTTGAAGACAATATCCCAAATGGTTGCGTATTCTTATTTACTATTCCGTTACGAAATTTTGATGAATATAAAATATGAATGAAAAAATACTGATTATTGATGATGAGGAAAACATCGTTCAATTATTGATTCTAAATCTAATGGCTGAATCTTTCAATATTGATACGGCATATGACGGTGAGGAAGGGCTCAATAAAGTTGATTCATTTCAACCGGATTTAATAATACTTGATATAAGATTACCCAAAATGACAGGGTGGGAACTCTGTCAAAAAATCAAAGAAGACCCCAAATATAAAAAAATATCAGTAATCATTTTAACTGCATCAGCACAGAGGACCGATAGGGATAAAGCATTCTCTTTAGGTGCCGATGAATTTCTATCCAAGCCTTTTGAAGTAAAATATGTGATAGATAAAATAAAAGAAATATTAGAAAATAAGTTAAAGTCATTTCACGATTAATAGTTCATTGTTCATCGTAACTTAATACCACTTTTTTACCCAACACTACTCTACCCTGAGCGACCCGCAGTAAGCATAGTCGAACCAAACCAAACCGAACCGAAAGATTACCCATTACTGTTTTTTCCTTATTGTCATTTAAAATAAATTCTGCTATACTATAATAGCTTCGTATGTTTACATATTCACAGTATTAAGAAAGTATAGGAGCAAAAATCTCGTCGTAGAAAAAATATATTTTTGATATTAGAACTATAATCAGATATAATGAACATTATATCTGGGGTGTGTATGAGAAATGCATGGATATTGTTTATTATCTTCTTATCTTATTTTTCCGGCTGTACAAAAGAAGACTGCAATATTATTAAAATCGCTTTAGTCAGTCCTTTTACCGGTAACCCTACATTCTCTGGCATGGAATGAGAAACGCTATTGAAATGGCTATAGCAGAACTAAATTGTTAGGGAGATGAAAAATGAAACTATTGAAAAGACTTTATGATTGGGTACTGTCATGGGCAAATACCCCTTATGGGGGAACAGCCCTTTTTATATTAGCATTTGCTGAGTCATCTTTTTTTCCAATACCACCGGACGTATTATTAATAGCACTTTGTTTGGGAAACACAAAAAAATCATTATTTTATGCAAGCATTTGTACAATTGGTTCGGTACTTGGCGGAATATTGGGTTATTTTATTGGATTTGGCATTTGGCATTTAGTAAGAGACTTTTTCTTCACTTTTGTTTTCAGCGAAAAAACATTTAATTATGTCCAAACATTATACCAAAAAAATGCCTTTTGGGCAGTATTTACTGCAGGCTTTACTCCGATTCCATATAAAGTATTTACAATTGCAGGAGGTATTTGCAAGATTGGACTGCCTATCCTTATAATTGCTTCAATCTTATCCAGAGGATTAAGGTTTTTCGTAGTCGGCGGTTTAATATGGAAATTCGGTAAACCAATAAAAATATTTATAGACAAATATTTCAATTTACTCACAATATTATTTACAATACTGCTGTTCGGCGGTTTCATTGTATTAAAATATGTAGTAAAGCATTAAATATAAATTATAAGGGACGAAGTTGCAACAAATTAAACACCGTTGTCCCCTATACCAGGAAATGAATGAACAAGAACACATTTTCATTCCATAATTACGAAGAATTTAAAAGCAAAATAAACGAATTTGAGATTGATATTCCTTTGACAGACGACATATCTATATTGAAATCTGAAATAAAAATAGAAAATACCGCAATACCAAACCGATTATGCATACAACCTATGGAAGGATGTGACAGCGAACTTGACGGAAGCCCCGGTCCATTAACATTCAGAAAATATGAAAGATTTGCAAAAGGCGGTTCGGGAATAATCTGGGTTGAAGCGACTGCTGTTGAAACGGGTGGAAAAGCTGGTCCTCGCCAATTACATATAAATAAAAAATCCGCACCTAATTTTAAAAAACTTGCAGAAATAATCAAAAAAAAATCACAAAATTATAAAGGTAAAAAACAAAATCCTTTTTTGGTTTTGCAACTGACACATTCAGGCAGATACAGTAAACCTAAGGGCAAGCCGATGCCTATAATTTTTCATCATTCGCCGTATCTCGATACGTTACATAAGATTGATAGTAATTATCCGTTAATAACCGATTCTGAACTTGACGAATTACAGGGGAAATATATAGTAGCCGCTAAACTTGCTCAAAAATGCGGTTATAATGCAATTGATATAAAATCATGCCACGGGTATTTGCTTCATGAAATTCTAACGGCACACACAAGACAGGGCAGCAAATATGGCGGAAGTTTTGAAAACAGAACAAGATTTCTTACGGAATTAATTAAAAAAATAAAAAAAGAAGTCCCGGGAATAATTATAACAACGCGAGTAAATATATATGACGCTATTCCGTTTCCTTACGGCTGGGGAGTTAGCAAAAAAAGAAGTTGCGAACCGGATTTGAAAGAACCGCTTGCTCTAATTCAAATATTAAAAAAACTTGGAATAAAAATAATTAACATAGCTATCGGTAATCCGTATTACAATCCGCATATAGAGCGACCATATGATTCGTCTCCATCGGAAAAAATATATAATGAAAAGCATCCTCTTGAGATAATCGCTCAAAACATAAAACTTACTACTGAAATTGCTCATAAGAATCCTGAATTAGCGGTAATCAACACAAGTATGACATGGCTTAGAGAATTTTTGCCTAATGTCGCTGCGGGCATGATAAAAAAAGGTATTTGCCATTTTGTCGGTTTGGGAAGAATGGCGATTGCATATCCCGATTTTGCTAACGATATTTTATCTGATAGAAAATTGGATGCCAAAAAAATCTGTATAACCTGCTCGTCCTGTTCGCAGATAATGCGAGACGGAGGAAAGGTGGGCTGTGTAATTCGCGATGCTAAAATATACGGACCTATTTTTAAAAAATGCAGAAAAGCGAGTCCGGTGGACGGAGTTTAAATTGTTGACATAACTAAAACTAAATTGAAGGATGCTTTTTTTTAATGCAATTTTTCTTGTCTTTTTGTCGATTTTTTGCTAAAATAGGGCTTACTGAAAAATGCTAATAAAAACGAAATGGCGACGGTAATT
>Ga0208373_1005018_pt1 | contig 11350 bp, 12 predicted proteins | sample RifOxyC2_FD_184036 | JGI IMG/M metagenome (GOLD analysis project Ga0208373, IMG submission 184036) | Soil microbial communities from Rifle, Colorado - Rifle Oxygen_injection C2 (SPAdes) | ecosystem: Environmental > Terrestrial > Deep subsurface > Rock core/Sediment | place: Rifle, Colorado... | reverse complement strand
AAAAATGCAACGAGTAAATGGAGCATGCCCATTCATAATTGGGGGACAATTCTTAATCAACTCATCATCAAATTTCCTAATCGCATTAATCTGGGGATAACCTTTACACAAAATATTTGACAGACCCACAGATTACAAAATGGTGGCGACTGATCCGGCTCAATCAAGGATCTGTACTATCTGCACCTTTATCTGTACATATCTATAACTATTTGAGCGGCAATCGCATCTGTTCGCCCAACAACCGCCGCGCCACTTTCCGCCCCTTGTCCGTCAAACTGACTTCCCTAATAAACCACTTATGCGCTGTCCGCACGCCATAGCCAGTCATCAGCTCTCGGTCTATGAGGCTTTCAATACTACTTGTAATAATCTTCGTGCGCATGTCCGCCTTGGCGCGACCTTGCTGGCTATAAAAAGAAATAAACCCGATTCGATTAACCCGAAAACTCTTGCTATTATAGCACTTTATTAAAATAAATTTTTGCAACCGGGATAATGGCATAGGATTATCCCCTCCGTTAAAAGATTACTTGTTCAACAGCTCATCAATCCGCACCTGATCGCGCGGAAACAGCGTGGCTTGTTTGATATTTTCCAGACCGATAAGCTGCCACGTCACGCGCTCGAGCCCCATGCCGATACCACCCTCCGGCGGCATACCGTATTTAAACGCTTGCAAATAATAAGCAAACTCTTCCGGCCGCAAACCGAACTTTTTCATATTCGCCACCAAGGCTTCATACTCGTGAATGCGCTGGCCGCCGGTCACGATCTCCGTGCCGCGAAAAAGCAGGTCGAAGCTCTTCGTGAAACCCGGATCTTCCGAATCCTCCATCGTGTACATCGGCCGCTTCGCCACCGGATAGTGCGTAACAAACAGAAAATCCGAATCCCATTTCTTTTTCGCGTACTCGCCGAGCAAACGCTCCTGATGCGGCTCAAGGTCCGGCTCGTTCAACACGCCCTTTTCGCCAAACTCATTTTCCAAAATCGCCTGCGCCTCCTTTAACTTCATCTGCGGACAATTTTCCAAAAAATTAGGCATGGTAACTTTTAACAATTTCAATTCCGTCGCGCATTTTTCTTGCGCGCGCTTCATCATCGCCAAAAGCGTGCCATAAATCATCTGCATCACGTCGTGGTGATCCTTGATAAAGCCCATTTCAAAGTCGAGCGATGTGTACTCATTGATATGCCGGCTGGTGTCATGCTCCTCGGCGCGGTAAACATTGCCAACGGTGAAAACGCGTTCAAACACGCCGACCATCGTCTGCTTATAAAACTGCGGGCTCTGCGCCAAATAAGCTTTTTGGCCGAAATAATCAATTTTAAAAACATTCGCTCCCCCCTCGGTCGCCCCCGCCACGATCTTCGGACATTGAAATTCGGTAAAGTCTTTTTCAATCAAATGATTGCGAAAGCCCTCGACCAACGCGGCCTGAATCTTGAAAATCGCTTGCTGTTTTTCCGCACGCAAGTTCAGCGGCAAATTGTCGAGATAAGAGTTCATGTGCAATTCCGCGTTCAAATCGTACGGCAACGTTTCCGCCGCGGCCAACACTTTCACTTCTTTCGCCAAGACTTCAACATTGCCAGTCAATAAATCCGGATTTTTTTGTTTAGCGCCGCGCTCATTCACTACGCCAACGATTTCCAAAACAAATTCCGGCCGGATCCCCGGCATGATCGCCTTTGACGCCTCGTCCAGCTCGCTCGGTACCAGCACGACTTGAAGTAAGCCGCTCCGATCGCGCAAATCCAAAAATGCCAACTTCCCCATGTTGCGCCGCGCATTAACAAAGCCCTTGACTGTAACGGTTTGCCCGATTTGATTTATCGTTTCCGAATTAAGCGTTCGCTCCATAAAATTATATGAGTTTATTTTAACAATTCCACGCGCACGCCGCCATCATCGCTCGCGAGCCAAAACCAGAAAACCAAGTTGACCACGACAACCAGCGCGACGATCACAATCAAATAAAAATATTTTCTCATGGATAAATACGGTTAATCGTCCTCGGAAACGGAATAGTCTCCCGCACATGATGCACGCCGCACATGAGACCAACCAACCGTTCCAGGCCAAAACCGAATCCGGCATGTGGCACACTGCCGTAACGACGCGTATCGAGATACCAGGCAAAAGCGTCCGTTGACAACTTGTGCTCTTTGATTCGCTTCAAAAGCTCGGCGTAATCATCCTCGCGCTGACTGCCGCCAATGATTTCGCCATGCCCCTCCGGAGCGATCATGTCGGCGCAAAGCGCCAGGTCGCCTTCACGTTTCATGTAAAACGCCTTAATGGCCGCCGGCCATTTTTCCACGAACACCGGCTTGTCAAAATCTTTCATCAACAAATCTTCATCGTCATTGCCAAGATCTTCGCCAACCTTGATATCTGAACCGGCCTTTTGCAACCGTTCCACCGTTTCGATATATGACAACCGCGGAAACGGCGCTTTGATATTTTCCAACTTGCTAATATCGCGCTCAAGAGCAATGAGATCGGCTTTATTTTTTTCAACAACACGCTTCGCAATGAATTCTACCAGTCGCTCTTGCAAATCCAAACTCATTTTGTGATCAAAAAAAGCCATTTCCGCGTCCATCATCCAAAACTCCGTCAAGTGGCGGCGCGTCTTGGACTTCTCGGCGCGAAACACCGGACCGAAGTCAAAGACTTTACCGAGCGAAGCGATGGCCGCTTCGAGATAGAGTTGGCCGCTCTGCGACAAGTAGGCTTTTTGCTCGCCGAAATAATCGATTTCAAAAAGTTCCGTTGTGCCTTCGCATGCGTTCGGCGTCAAAATCGGCGAATCAATTTTTGTGAAGCCTTCGCCCAGCAAAAATTCATAAGTCGCCATGATCACCGTCGTCCGCACGCGTTGAATCGCGGCCTGCCGTGGCGCGCGCAGCCACAAGTGGCGATTTTCCAACAAAAAATCCGGCCCATGCTCCTTTTTCCCGATCGGATATTCTTCCGCGCACTGAACGAATTTCAGTTGTTTAACCTGAAGCTCATATTCTTCCTTTTTCGGGTGCTTTGAAACAGCGCCAACCACTTCCACCGAACTTTCGATCGTCATATCAGACGCGACTTTCCATGAGTCTGCATCCACGGCCGGCTGATTCACCACGGCCTGCGCATAGCCGGATCCATCGCGAAGCTGAAGAAAGGCAATCTTGCCGGAAGACCGAAAATTATAAACCCAACCCTTAACTAAAACTTCTTGGCCAAGATAATCTTTGAAATCCTTGATATAAACCATTTTGGGTAACATAAAAATTGAGGTTAATTCAAGTTCAATTATAGAGTAATTTAACGAAAATGGCAAACGAGGAAAGCCGAAATTAGGAAATTGGTAGAAATTGGTAGAAATTTTTGACAAAAGCGGTAAGAGATCTTGACATTTGACAATTTCGCGCTAAACTAGCGGGGCTGACGTTCTTTAACAAAGGAGGAACGAAATGACACCGGGAACAATTCACGTACAAGCAGGCAAGGGTTATGTCATTGCTCTTCACACCAACCACAGCATGTACCCCCAAAAGGCTTTTGAAGAATGCGCGCTGATGCCGATTTTTCTGATGGACTTAAACAAGAAATACCCCGGCTATATCCGGCCGATGTCCGTGCTTCAGCTATACCTCGAAGAAGTCCAAAAGCGATACAAAAAAACGCCATCGGCATTAACGATTTACCGCGAACTCCTAGAATGGCTAAGTTGTGATTTGTCTTTTGACATCTCTCCAGAAATCATCGCCAACTGGATTATCCTGCGCACCTTTAAACAGTTCGCGCCCTTGCCACACCGAAATGAACACGGCAAAGAATGGGACGAGTACAAACCAGACATCATTATCAATCTTGCGGATAGTCGCGGGTTTCCCCAACTGACCATCAAACCAAACAATGCGGACATGGCCGAGCTGTCTTATCCTTATTTCGACGAAATAATGGAAAAAGTTCGCAACAACCTTTTCGAGTTTTCCTATCTGTACCGCTTCAACAGAGTCAAGGGCAGCGTGACCTACTCGCCCGACAAAGTCCTGGCCGCGCTCATCGCGCTCGAGTGGGAACGACAGCAACCGTAAACCAAAAGCCCGGAACATCCGGGCTTTTATAATTGCTGATTTTTTACAACGCCAACTGCGGAAACGGCTCCATGGACAAAATTGCCTTCATCTCTTCTTTTGAAAGGACTTGCTTCTTTTCCATTTTGTCGATCAGCGCCCGCACTTTAGCGTCTTCTTTTCTCATCATCAACGTCAAAGAACCATTCAAGTCAGCCAGTTTATCATCAAGATATTCCTTGGTTACCATTTTTACTGCCAAAGAATCAACTTTTTTTTCTAATCCGCCGACCTGCGTCTCTAATCCACCCACCCGAGTTTCCAATGAACCGACTCTATCTGCTAGGGCATCAACACTCTTTTGCGAAGCCGCATGATCCTTGATGAAATTAACGATTTCCAGAACCTCTTGAATTTCTGTTTTATTGTTTTTTTCTTCTTGCATACGTGCACATTATCGCGCATTTGAAAAGCGCTGTCAAATTCATCTACCAAAAGCGCCCCGACCATCTCGAGGCGCTTTATTGTTCTTTTCAATTCGCTAAATTCTCTCAATCCGCTCAATTCGCTTTTTCTAATATTTGATATTCAACAACGTAAACAACGGGGTCACGCTCTTCCCCACGACCTCTTCAACAACATTTTTAATAATCGCATTCGCGCCTTTTTCCGCGCCATCGAGCCCGCCAAGCCAGGTCAATCCCCACGTGCCTTGATAATTCGTTACGCCGCATTTGTCGATGCCGTTCGCGCACTTTTCCAATTCATACTCGTGCAGCTTCATGACGATATCGCGCCAGCAATCTTTGCCGCAAGCAAAATCGTCTTTCAATCCCATGATGAACAAACTGGCCGTCAAATAATGATTATTCTTTTCTTCCACGTTCAGGCTGACCGAACCCTTTTTGTATTTCCGGTAAAAATCGTATGTCAAAAAATTATTGCCGGACAAATTGATACCACCGTAATCAGTATCTTTCTCTTTCAAATATGAATCGCCGCGCGTCATTTGCCGACTAGTGCAAGTCAAACGTTCATTGGTCTGAATCGCGAACGCCTCATGAAACCAGCTCGGCGCGCCGTGCACCATTTGATACAGGAAATAATGCGCTGTTTCATGCACATCCGCTGTAATATGGCTGGCCTTGGTCGGCGTGGCCTCGCCAAATTCATGCAAACCGTTTATATTATGAAACATGACATAATCCGATCCGCCCGCGCCGCCCTCCGTCCCCTCGCAGCCGGATTTAATATCGCACTTTTGCAACGTCGGATTGTGAAACACCTTGTAAATCAATCGCGGTGTTTTGTAAGACAAATAGTCCTGCATGCACGTCACCACGTCCGTTTGAATTTTTAACAGTTCAGGAAACAGCGCCGTTTGCACGCCGCAGCTGGAACAAGCCGGCGCATTGGCTACACAGCCGTGCCGCTTTGACAGCTTGGCCGATTCCGGACAACCGCAATCAACACGGACATACGCGTTGCAATTGTCACCGGCGCAGGGCGCGGCGCAATCAAGACTGCATTGTTTAAATCCATCCGCCTCCACACTGCCGTCGAACGATTCGCCGGCTTCGCAAACGAAGTTGCCGCAGAAACCGGAATTCGCAACGGCGACGTCCGTGCATTTGCCGTTCACGCACTTTTCATCCGAATTGCACACACCGCAGGTGTAGGCGCTTTTCAATAAATTCGCCACTCCCGCAGTCGGCGTCACAACCGTTGTCGATGTTCCAGCAATAATTTTTGCCAAATCGGTATTCGTAATGCCGAGGCCAAGATTGCGCATCACTTGGAACGCATCGTCCGGTTTGCCGAGGTAATAGCCGTTGCCGTCAACCGGATAAACATAGTACGCCTTGCCCGCGTCGTCCACATCAATCAAAATTTTGCCCCAGACCGCCGTCGGAAACGCGCCATCAACATACTTCAAAACGTACTCATGCGTCACGCCGAGGCCGAGTTCTTTCATGATCTTAAAAGCGTCCGCCGGTCGACCGAGATAATACTTTTTCAAATTGACCGGATAAACGTACCACGCTTCGCCTTTTTCTTCGACTTGCAACAAAATTTTTCCTTTTAACTTCTGACTCATGGTCGCCGCTGACGCGATGCTGACGCCGACAAGACTAAAAACGCAAACCAGTCCGAGCGCCAGCCAAAGTTTGTTTTTCATAGTTTATAAATTAATTACAACTGCCATCATTATAATTCTTTATCCACATAAAAGAAAGCGACTGACGGACAACCGAACGATTTGTTGTAATTTTACAATTTTAGCTCTTCCGTATTTTTCCTTATTCAAAAAACACTTCAACCGTTATGATGGCGGCAGATTTGATTGACAGTGAAAAATGAATGGTATAAGGTACCAGCGCGTTGTTAATTGACAATTCAATCACGCAAACGGAGGTGGTGTCATGATGCAGAATCTGACAATTTTCGGGTTAATGGTTGTGGTTGTGATCATTTATTGGATGAATAACCCTATCGGCCACGACAAAGAATTCCGCAAACGTTGCCTCGTCAACTGGCTGACTATCGGCCTTGCCTACGCTTTTCTCTACATGGGACGCTACAACATCAATGCAGCCACCGCCGCTCTCGGCGAAAACGGAGGATTGACTGGAGCGGATTTCGGCATCATTTTCGGTGCCGGCACCTGGACGTATGCCGCCTCACTCTTTATCAACGGCCCGCTTGTTGATAAGATCGGCGGATATATCGGAATTTTAATCGGCCTGATCGGCTCCTGTATAATGAATGTGGCACTCGGCATCGCTACTTATCTTTTCATCAAAGGAAACCTGGATCTCCCGATCATCCCGACTCTGGCCGTTATCTATTCGATTAACATGTACTTCCAAAGTTTCGGAGCCGCGTCGATCGTGAAAACGAATTCGAACTGGTTCCACGTGAAAGAACGTGGTATTGCTGGCGGAATCTTCGGCACACTGATCGCCATGGGATTGTTTTTCTCCTTCGACTGGAGTAGCGCCATCCGCAAGGCGACCAATATCAACCTCGATGCCGCCCAGCTCGACTCATTCCAGATTTTCATTCGCGACATGCTCGGCACGGCCGGCGGCACGACGAACGCTTATTGGTATCTGTTCTTCATCCCCGCGGCTATTCTCGCCCTGTTTGTGGTGCTGGTGTTTTTCCTGGTAAAGGAAACACCCAAAGATGCCGGGTTGAAAAATTTTGACACGGAAGATGCCTCGTCCGGAGAGATGGATCGAAAATTCACCACAATGGAGATCATCAAAGAAAAAATCCTTGGTAATCCCATCATTATTACGGTCGCGGTCATTGAACTGTGCTCCGGTGTGATTCGGCAGGGCGTAATGCAATGGCTCCCACGCTTCAACGAAAAGATGCACTTTACGGACGCCGCCGCGTTTATTCCCAAAAACTGGGGATTACTTCTCTGCCTTGCCGGAACGCTCGGCGGCATGTTCGCCGGAATCATTTCCGACAAAGTTTTCAAGTCGCGCCGCATTCCCTCCGCGCTGATTCTCTACGTCATCCTGTTCATCGGCGCCATTCTCATGACGCACGGCATTTTCACCGGAAACTATTTCGAACTCGGCGCGGCCGCCATGCTGGTTTCATTTGCCGTTATCGGCGTTCACGGCATGCTGTCCGGCGTCCTGTCGCAAGACCTACTCGGTCGCAAAGGCGCAGCCACCGGCGCGGCCATGTTCGATGGTTGTGTCTACATCGGCACCGGCATCCAGTCGCTTGCTCTCGGCTACATCACGGAATGGAACTGGAACTACTGGCCGGTGTTCATCCTGCCGTTCACGTTGATCGGAATCGTCCTTTGCACGCGCGTGCTGAAGGCCTTCCCCGAGAAAAAGAAAACAGGCGATGCAACCGCTGAGCCGGTCAAGGCTTAGCTTAGAGGCTGGCTTTGGTATAAAAGCGTACACCCAACAACAAACCCTGCCAACACCGGCGGGGTTTTTTATTTTGGCAATACAGATTACAAGATACTTTACGAGATAGCCAAACTTGTCAATCCAGTAATTTTATCTGTATATCTGTAAAGTATCTTGTAATCTCGTAGCGCTTTCATCGCCCCTTGCAATTTTAGCGAGAATGTGACAGAATATAGACAGCAACACGCTTTGAGACATTCTGCACGACTAAATATATTTTACACAGCGACCATAACACTTTACAAATATTTTCGATATAGTACGTTTTTTTGTCGTTTAAATTGTAAGAATAGCCAACGTTGTATATACTTTGGCATAGTCACATCGAGTCGTTTCATTCCACGGGGTCCGGGGCGGAGTTCGCCCCATCCAACACCACTCGCGTCAATCCTCCCACGCGAATTCGTAGCCCCGGCGACTTTTGGTTACTTTTGGTCGTCCAAAAGTAACTCGGGGCGGAGGCACGAAACTCCCGTTAAGCCTATTCGAGCGACTTCCGAAATGTAAACAACGCTCCCTTTTTTTACATTTAAATCCTGATTCATATCAACAAATAATTATGTCAAAAAAAGAGCAGATCGTGACCACCGTTCTCACTCTGTTAAAGCAAAACCCTCCAGGATTACGATTTTCCGAAATAGTTAGACGCGTCAAGGAACTTATACCAGATGCAAATATGAACACAATCAATGGCTCAATCTGGGATTTAGACATCCAAAAGCCAAATGAGGTATACAAAGCAGATAGAGGATTATTTCGCCACGTCGCATTTAGGGGAAAGGATACTACGATAAATGAATCTGTCTGCACGGAACAAAAGAACATCAAAGAACAAGATTTTTATCAATCATTTTCTGATTATCTGGTCGGTGAACTAGGCGATTGCACAAAAGCAATTCCGCTAGGCGGAAACACATTCAAAGACAAGTGGGGAACGCCAGACGTAATCGGTAAAAATGAGGCAAATCGCTCTGATATAATTAAATGCGAAACGGAAATTGTCTCTGCTGAAATAAAAATTGACGACTGCGGCTTGATTACGGCCTTTGGCCAAGCATGCGCCTATAGATCATTCAGCCACAAAGTTTATATTGTAATTCCCAAAAGCGCCGCAGAGGAAGACAAGTCGAGAATCGAATCATTAAGCTTACTTTTTGGAATCGGTTTAATCTTTTTTGACGCGACCAACAACGAAAATCCCCAATTCGAAATAAGAGTCCGTCCGACAAAACATGCGCCTGACAGCGTCTATGTAAATAAATACATGAAACTAATTGAGTCTAAATTGTTCAACTAAACCCACACCTGAAACATATGGCTATACCAATAATTTACGATAGCAAAGTTCTTGATGAAACCTTTGGATTAAATAAAGCCCTTCAGGAAATTAACGTTGACAATCAAGGACGTTGGATACTAAACCATGGCACTCCTTTATCGCTGGCTTTCTTGTGCCATCGTATAAACACACAAATAGCCGAACTGGAAAAAACATTTTCTAATCTTGTCCTTGAAAATCCTTACGCGACAACAATCAACATCCAAGAGCCAAAAACCGACCTCGAAAAAACCGCATGGGAGCTGTATCACTTAATAAAAATAGATGTTTTTCTATTTTATACTTTTTTACGAAGTCTCTTTGACGAATTTAATTTATATGTAATTCAGCCGAACATCAAAGGAGATGGTGCTAAACTTCGCAACAGTTTTAATGAAATTCGCAAAGCGAATGCAGAAAACCCGAAGTGGAAAAATCATTGCGACTTCATTGATAACACGCTTCAACCACTGCACAAAGAATTTGGAAATAACATACGTGACACCAGAGACATTCTTGTCCACCATTCAGCGCAAATCAACATGAAAAGAAGTAACACTGGACAATATTTTTTTGCGATACTAACAGAAGATGAGATAATGGAGTTGAATGACAAAACAGAAGATCCTCGTTTACGCTGGAAACCCTTTGAGAGTCTCAACGAATTGATCGAACTGACTTTTTACATATTTGGACAGTTTACTCAATATATAAAAACAAAAAAATCACAAAACCCCGCCACTCAATGAGCCACAGGGTTTCGGAAGATTTTTCTATCGTCATTATAACAAATCCACAGCCTTTATCAACAGAAAGTATAATAACAGCAATTAAATGAAAAACTTCACCGTCACCGACACCCACACCGACCACCGCCTCGACAAATTTCTCACCGAAATGACTGGGCAGACCCGCAGCCATATTCAACGCCAAATTAAGTTTGGGCAAGTTTTAGTTAACGGCAAAAAGGCAAGGGTGCACGAGTTTCTTAAATTGAACGACAAGGTGGAGGTGAGCGCAGAGTCAAAAGTCCAAAGTCAAAAGTCTAAAGTCAAAGGCGCAGAACAAAACAGCAAAAATAAATCGCTCATCAGCAGGTTTAAAAAAGTCTTAGGTAAAATCCCCCGCGCCGACGTTACACTGCCAAAACATCTCACTCCAACGGTTATATTCAAATGCGACGAATACTTGGTTATCGAAAAACCGGCCGGCTTGCTCGTTCATGAAACGAAAATTTCGAAAGAACCAACGCTAGTTGATTGGCTGACGAAAAAATTTCCGGAAATCGCCAAATTGGCGGACACCGAGTCTCTGCGCCGCGGCGACCACACCCATCGCCCGGGCATTGTGCACCGCCTCGACCGCGAAGTGGCGGGCGTGATGATCGTCGCCCGGACGCAAAGCGCGTTTGATCACTTGAAGCAACAGTTCAAAGATCACAAAGTAACCAAAGAATACGTCGCTCTGGTTTACGGCGATATTTCGCAAGATGAAGGGTCAATCAACTTCGAAATCAGCCGCAAAACGGACAAAGGCATCATGGCCGCGCATCCCTTCAACTCCGGCAAAGGCCGCCCGGCCATGACCAAGTTCGAGGTGACCCAACGCTTCACCAATGCCGCGCTGGTAAAAATCAAACTGGAAACCGGCCGCACCAACCAAATCCGCGTGCATTTCAACGCGCTCAATCACCCGCTGGTCGGCGACAAGGTTTACAAACAAAACAAATTCAGCAACTCCAGCATCAAATCCGACAACATCCTGCTGTTCGCGCGCGAGTTGAAGTTCGTTGATCCGAACGGCGAAGAAAAAACCTTCAGCGCGGAAATGCCGAAGTATTTCACGGCCGTGCTAAACAAATTACAAAAATAATTATGTTTAATCCCAACAAAACAAACCCTTGGCCGCCGGAAGACAAAAAAGAACCGGACGCGGAACTGGTGACGCGATTCAATAAAAAGCTGGAAGGCGAACCCAACCTGCGATTTTTAGAGTCGCTTTTCAAAGA
>Ga0208373_1005017_pt1 | contig 11352 bp, 12 predicted proteins | sample RifOxyC2_FD_184036 | JGI IMG/M metagenome (GOLD analysis project Ga0208373, IMG submission 184036) | Soil microbial communities from Rifle, Colorado - Rifle Oxygen_injection C2 (SPAdes) | ecosystem: Environmental > Terrestrial > Deep subsurface > Rock core/Sediment | place: Rifle, Colorado... | reverse complement strand
TTCTGACGGCTGAATAACAATTCCTCCCAAATTAATCCAGCGACTGGCGCCTCCATGCTCTACACCAATTCCAGGAACAAGAACTAAAGTTAAAGCGATAACTGTCAGGGCAAAAAATAAGAAAGAAATTTTTTTTAGGTAGCGCAGAGGGAAAAAATAAGCAATAAGACCTAAAATGATTCCCGGTAGAAGACCTTTCAATAATTGGCTTTTTAAAAAATAATAACTTTCATGATAGTTTTCTTGAGAAAGGCTAACACTAGCCGAGGAAACCATAATCAAACCAAAAACAACTAAGATTCCAATGACGGCAAGAAGAATGTAATCTGGTTTATTGGTTAGCCTCATTGTTTAATGTGATTTTAAAATTTTCAAGCACCAATTTCCAATTTACAATGAATTTTCAATAATCAATGACTAAATTTTCAAACGCTTGAAAATTGAAAATTAAATCATTCATTGAAAATTGAGATTTGTCGCCCTGCGGGTGACCACCCGAAGGGTGGAAAATTGAAAATTATTTTAATGACGCCACTGCTTTATTGAATTTTTCGCCGCGGTCAAATTCATGTTCAAATAGACCAAAGCTGGCGCAACCGGGTGACAATAAAATAACATCTCCCCTGGTCGCTTCTTTAGTAGCTAAGTTAACCGCCTTTTCCATGCTATTAACAATTTTTATGGGAAGGTGTTTGTTCAAGATTTTTTCGATTTTGTCAGTGGCCGTTCCTTTCAGCAAAATAACCGCTTTACATTTTTCAGCTATCGCTTGGGCAAATTCATCAAAAGATAATTTTTTATCAGCTCCGCCGGCAATCAGGACAATTTTTTTATTATCCGGTTCGGCTTCCGTGTTTTTTTTAGTAGAATAAAATTCAGTAATAGAGTTTATGGCAGCGATAGCTGCATCGGGAGCAGTAGCCGTTGTATCATTAATGTATTTGATGCCCCCTATTTCATCAATCAATTGTAAGCGGCCGGCGAGCCCTTTAAAAGTTTTTAGAGCAGTTTTTATTTTTTCGGCTGGAATATTATACAAATCAGCTACTGATACCGCAGCCAAAACATTAGATAGATTATGTCGGCCAATCAATTTTATATCTTTTAAGTCGCAGATTTCTCCTTGAGCCGCTCCATAAAATATTTTCTTTCCAATAGCATAGGCGCCAAGTCGAGCTTTTTGATTAAATTTTGGTAGTTCTTCCTTGAGTAAATTATCACCGTCAGTTGAATAAAAATAGATTCGGGAAACGACTCCTTTGGAAATATCTCTTAGCAATGGATCGGAATAATTAAGGAAGAGATAATCTTTTTCTTTTTGAAATTTAAAAATTAATTTTTTATCTTCGACGTAATCTGAAAAACTGTCGTAGCGGTTTAGATGGTCTTGCATCAGGTTGGTTATAACCGCAACATAAGGACTCTTTTTGTGATTTTTAGCGTCGGCTAGCTGCCAAGAAGAAAGCTCTAGCACGACGATAGTATCCTTGGTTATTTCAGGCAATTTCTCAAGAACCGAACTGCGGATGTTTCCAGCTAAAATAACTTGTGGATAATGCTGGCTCAGCGTATGAGCCAGCAAGGAAGCAGTGGTTGATTTTCCTTTGGTGCCAGTAACCGCAATGATTGGCGCTGGGCAAAGCTCAAAGAAAATGCCGATATCGCTTTCTATAACAACTCCTTTTTCTTTGGCGGCTTTTAGAAATTTTGAATCCTCGGGCACGCCAGGATTTTTTATAATCATATCCGTGTCAGTAAAATCTTGCAGGCGATGTTCGCCTAAGATAAATTCTATGGGCAAATCTTTCAGTATCTCCAAGGAATCATTTAAGTCTTCTTTGTGCTTTAAATCAGTTGCTAATATTTTAGCGCCTTGTTCGGCCAAGAATCTGATGACCCCGACTCCCCCGCCGTGAAGTCCAACGCCCATGACGGTGATGCGCTTATTTTTGAAGTCTTCTAACGTCATAAATTTATAAACTTTAACATCTGACGAGTTTTAAATCTTAAATTCGAAATTCTAAACTCTAAACAAATCCAAAATCATAAATTCAAATGTTCCAAACTTAAACACAATCTGTTTTTGTTTTGAATTTGGTATTTGGGTCATTGACATTTGTTTAGGATTTAGATATTAGAATTTAGAGTTTTTCTAGAGGTAGAATCTATCTAAAAATGAAATGATTAATCCGAGGGCGGCGGTCATAAAAGAAATAATCCAAAAACGCATGGTAATTTGTGACTCAAGCCAACCCTTTGCTTCTAGGTGATGATGGAATGGTGCGGAAATAAAAACTTTTTTGCCATTGCGTAATTTTTTAGAAATAAGCTGAATAATGACTGAAAATGATTCGGTGACTAAAATGAAACCGATTAATGGTAGCAGTAAAAATTGATTGGTTATCATGGCAATAATGCCTAGCGTAATGCCAAGCGACATGGCGCCAGTATCGCCCATAAAAAATTTAGCCGGATGAATATTAAACCATAAAAAGGCCAGTAGTGCTCCAATGATAACACCGCAAAAAGCGGCTAAATCAAAATGACCTTGTGAATACGCGATAACACCGTAGGCGCCAAAAGCAGTTAGCAGGGTGCCGCCAGCCAGTCCATCTAGCCCGTCAGTTTCATTTACCGAAAAAGAGGTTGCTACTAAAATAAAAACGAAAACTAATATATACCAAAGACCAATATCGAAATTACCAATAAAAGGAACATGAATTGTGCTCCAGCTTAATTTATAATAAAACCACCAAGCGCCAAAGCTAGCAATGGCCGTGTAAACCAAAAGGCGATGGCGCATTTTTAGCCCGCCTCCCTTAGGCCCAATTCGCAAGATACCTAACAAATCATCAGCTAGCCCGACCAGGCCCGAAGCTACCAAGGCGCCCAAGGGCAATAAAGTTTGACTACGATTTAAAAAATTTAAATTGCCAATAGAATGATCAATTCCTAATTTGGTCAGAGCCCAAAATATTAAGGCCATGAATAAAACCGTCAACCAAACCAGAAGTCCGCCCATAGTTGGTGTTCCTTCTTTTTTTTGGTGCAGCTGATTAAAGATTGGCGCACCTTCGGCGCGAATTTGTTTGCCTAGGCGGTACTTTATCAGAAAATGAACCAGAAGCGGTGTTAATGCGAAGGCAACAAAAAATGAGAAAGCTGCTAAACCTAAAATTCTAGAAATTTGAAATAAATCCGACATTAAAAATGGTCAGAAAAGGAGGCTCTGATTAGAATTAAGGGTTATTTACTTTGTTCCGATTTTACCACAAAAAGGCGTTTTTTGTCCACTTAATTAGGCTGGCGCTTTCACCCATCCTGTCTTGACTATCCATGATAACAGAAATGATAATTCCCTGATTATTTGGCGCCTCAAAAGCGATAATCATACAATTTCCCGCTTCTTCGGTATAACCAGTTTTTCCGCCCAATAATTCAGAAAACCCTTGAAATAATTGGTTTGTGCTAATAAAGTGATGTTTAAATAATCCATCGGCAGAAACAATATCAGTAGCCGGGCTTTTTATAATTTCTTTTAAGGTCTGATTTTTCAAAACCTCTTGCATTATTTTTATCAAGTCTCGGGCGCTGGATTGATTTTTTGGATCTAGGCCACTGGAATCAGCATAAAAAGTATTTTGCAGATTTAATTCTTCGGTTTTTTTATTCATCAATTCTACCAAATTTTTATCATAAATATTTTTTAGGTTTTCTCTTAATGCTTCGGCGGCGTCATTGCTTGATTCTAATAGTAAAGCGGAAAGTAAATTTTTGACGGTTAATTGCTCGCCAACTTTTAAATCCCCCATCTCGCCATAAGTTCCGACTGCTTCTTTGCTGACCGTAAAAATATTATCCATTTTAGCGTTCTCTGCTATAACTAGGGCGGTCATTAATTTAGTGATGCTGGCAATGGACAAAGCCGTGTCAATTCCGTTTTTTTGCCAAATGATTTTTTGGCGAGTGGCGTCAAAAATCAGTGCTGTTTTGGCGGTGATTTCCGGATCGGATGTGTTCCAGTTGCGGATTGGATAAATTGGTAGAAGCTCTGAAGCTAAAAAAACCTGGCCGGAAATTGGTAATTGATAGTCACTGGCATCAACAAAAGACGCTTCTTGAAAAGCGTCTTTTGCTAACGATGTTTGACCGGGAGGAATTAACCCCATGACCGGGTTTAGGAGGATTAAGAGACAAGAAATAAACTGAATCATTTTATTATTTTTTTGCCATTGAAAAATTGCCTTTAATGGCTTCTTGATTGAGTTTGATTAAGGCGGCCGGTGTTATTTTTATAGATGTTTCATATCGGCCGCCATTAACTATAATTTTAGGCTGCCTAATTAGCGCTTTATCAATAAAAAAAATCAAATCAGTTTTATAATTTTTTTTCAGGTTATATTTAAATATTGTGCCAAATGGCGGCGTGGCGCCCAGGTCAACTCCTTTAATATGATTTTTCATCCATTGCTCTGAAGCAAAATCTACTTTTTTATAAGGGTAGGCGCCTTCTCCTTCCATATTCTTGTTCATCGCCGCTATTAATTTTTTCTTATCAAGATTTTTATTTGCCGGGATTACTCCCAATGCGTAAATTCCGCCGTCAAAAGCGACTACGACAGTTTTCCCCACTGTTGCTGCTTTAGTATGAAGCGTTGCCACCTTATCAAAAGCCGTATAAACAGTTTTATGCTCAATCGCTTCGTATTTAATTTTATTTTTATCTAAAAAATTTTGGATAGTTTTGGAAAGCATAGGTTTGATTTAATGTTTAATTATCTTTAGATTAGCAAAACTACAGGTAAAAGACAATAAAAAAACGGGTTGCCATCTGTGGTAACCCGCTTGGGATGATTTTGTACTATTCAAACTTCTTCAATGCATCGCAGAAGCCGATTTTTTTCCGCTGGATAATTTCCGGCGGGAGATATTTTTCGGCAATGCGGCGCAGAGGAATTTTACTTTCTACTTTGCTCGTTCTCTCCTCAATTGGAATGGCCGTGATATAACGTACCACCGACTTTTGTAGATACGGGAAGATCGGGGTGATACCAAAATGGCCGCTTTTTCTGGTTAGAGGGATAAGGTGATTATTCGGCAAATCCCTCCAAAACCTTTGAAAATTCAAAGCCCGGTCTTTCCGAGTTTGAGTTTGGCGATGTGGCCAATATCCGCCCAGCAACTCATCAATGCCGTCGTGACAGATAACGACAAAGGACGAAACCAGTTCGGCGATATGTTGATAAAGAAGAAACACGCCAAGGCCGCTTGTTTCAATGCCTCCATCTCCGATGAAGAGCTGAGGATTTTTTTCTCTTTCCAGAATAGCTTCTCCAACATCAATGGGGTTCGGGATGAACTCGTGATGGATTGTGTTGAAGAGTTTGGCGATAATCCGGGCGTGAACGACATCCGGATGGTCATTGCGCCGCCCAATCGTGAAGGTGTGGATTTTTGCTTGTCGCCCGAGCTCGTCCCGGATAAGTGCCACGCTTAGCGACGAATCAATTCCGCCCGAAAGGGTCAGAAATATTTTCCCGCCATTGCATCGCTCGCAAAGTTTTCCGCATTTGCCCATGGCGACGCGCAGATTTTTCTCTAAGGTCTTTGGACTATTCCAATGCCCATTAACCTTCCTGACAATCGGCATTCCAACAACGCTTTCCCAAGAATTTATCATAGCAATCCCCCGTTTCTGTAGATTATTTTGAATTTTAAGAACAAAAAAACAATCCTTTTAGATTGTTTTTAGTATAACAATTTTATTGGTTTCTGTCAATGACAAAGGTAAACTATTTCTGGGTTTTGCTTTTATGGTTCTGTTTAATATTAATAATTAATCTAATTTTTCTTTTTCAATACTAATTGCCCCGTCCGGGCAGAATCGTGAGCAGATGTCACAAGCGGTGCATTTTTTAAGATCAATTTCCGGAATTGGCATAGAAAATAATCCTAGTTTTTTGCCAAAAGATAAAGCTCCAAATGGACACTTAACGATACAGATGCCGCAACTTTTGCAATGGTCGGGAATAATAATTGCCCGCTTCCCTTCTCCTTTGGTTTCTATCGCTCCCTGTTGCGGAACGAAAGTCGGCTCGGTAAAATTATCTTCTTCTAATTTAAAGTCTTTGCCCAACAAGAATATCTGATGATTTTTTTCTTTAATCTCTTCAGTTTTAAACTTTTTACCAAGAGTCTGTACGGTCATCTGCCAAGTTTTTTCAGCTGGCAAATTAAGCAATTGACTAAGAACGCCAATGACCAAAACATTGAATGATTTTGGAGTCAGATTTTCAGAAGCTAATTTTGTTGCCGGAATACCAAAAACTTTTTTAGCTCTAAAAGTTTTGGAAGAAACGGTTGAACTGTCAAAGATAATTATGGTTTCCGGGGTAACGTATTTAGCAACGCTGGGAATTGCTCTCTCTTGTAAAATTACGGCAAAATCAGCTTTATCAAATCGAGGATAACGAATTTCATTAGAGCTGATTGTTAAAAAAGCAATTGAAGGTGAACCGCGTTGTTCAACGCCAAAAGAAGGAATATAGGCAACCTCAAAACCTTCTTCGGCCGCGGTGGCGGAAAGTATTTTGGCGGTAGTTTGAGTTCCCTGTCCTCCTTCGCCCGCTAAAATTATTTTTATGGTTGCTAGCTCCATATTTGTGTCATTCTGAGCCTCGCTTTGGCGGGGCGAAGAATCTATTATAGATCCTTCGGTCTCCGCCAACTGGCGGATTCCTCAGGATGACAATTTAATAATTTATTTAATCTCTCCTATCGGATAATATTTTTCCATTTCTTTGAGTCGCTGGAAGCTTTGATCGGCGTCAGTTTTCCAGTTAATTGGGCAAATAGATAAAACTTCAACAAAAGAAAAAGAGTTATTTTCGGTCTGATTTTTTATTGCTTTAATCAACAAATTTTTTAATTGAACTGGATTGGAAACTGAAGCGCGGGCAATGAAAGCCTTCTCGTTAGCGGCCTGGCGCAAAAGTTCCGGGCCTTTAAATCCCGGTCCGAATTTTGTATCTTTACCGCTTGGCGAGGTGGTTGTTTTGACGCCTGTTTCGGTGGTTGGTGACAGTTGTCCGCCGGTCATGCCATAATTTTCGTTGTTTATCACAATGACGGTAACGGGATTATTGCGAAAGGCCGCATGGATTATTGACTGGAGCCCGATAGCATATGCTCCCCCGTCGCCCATATAAGCCAGAGCGATTCTTTGGGGCTTGGCAATTTTATAGCCAACCATAATGGGTGTTGTCCGACCATGGTGAGTTTGGACAGTATCAACATTAAAAAAATCCCAAGCCAGCAGTGAACAGCCAATATCAATGCCCAGCGCGGTATTTTGTTGAATCCCAAGTTCATCAAGCGCGTAGCCCAGTTGCTTGAGCGCGATGGCGTGTCCGCAGCCGGGGCAAAAAAGGTGCGGTTTACTATTCTTGTTCCATGATTGAGGAGAAAAATTATCCATAAATTTAATGACAAAATCCTAATGACGAATGACTAATCAATGTCTAATAACTAATGTCAAAATCCAAATTTTTTGTCATTGGAAATTTGTCATTGGTCATTTATTGCTTTCCTTATTTCTTCCGGCGTAAAACCCTCGGCTGGTTTAGCAATTTCAATAAACTCAACGGGCAAGCCCGCTAATTCATATTTGACAATCCGAGATAATTGATTAAGGGATGATTCAATAATAAAAATTTTCTTAATTTTTGTAGCCACTTCTTTGAGAGGAGTTGAATCTAGTGGATTTAAAGTGATTGGTCTGAATAATCCGAATTTTATTTTTTCAAGATTTAATTTTACAATGGCTTCTTTGGCGGCGCTGGCAACCAATCCGTGAGCCACAATTAAAATTTCCGCTTCCTCGGTTTGAAAGGTTTCTGATTTAGCAATCGCGGATTTATTTTTATTCCAATCAGCAATATTTTTTTTGAGAACCGTACCAAATGATTCCTCGGAACTATAACAATTTCGCAAATGGGTTGCATCGGTTTTTTCTTCTAAAATCGGGTAAATGGAAATTAATTGATTTGGTTTTTTTAATAAAACAGTTGAGCGAGTTTTACCTAAATATCCATCGCCAAGGACAATGGCGGGAAAACGATATTGCCAAGCATCATTAAATGCCTGAATAACCAATTCATATAACTCGCTGACCGACGAAGCAGAATAGACAATTCGTAAACCATCACCATTGCCACCAAAAGCGGCTAAATTAACTTCCTGTTGAGAAAAATTGACCGTGCCCGTTGATGGGCCGCCCCGTTGCATCATTATGCCAACAAATGGTAAGCGTAAATTCTCGGCCATGGCCAGAGAATCTTGAAGCAAAATATGTCCTGGTCCGGCCGAAGCAGTAAACGCTTTTTTACCGCCCAGCACTACGCCAAGCACGCCAAACCCCGCCGCAATTTCGTCTTCGGTTTGCAGATATTGAAGTTTTGTATTTACCTCGGCCTTGGCCGAGCTCAGCTCGGCTTTCGCCACCCAGCCCTGCAAAATTTCGGTGGCTGGCGTTATCGGATAGCCAAACATCACCTGGGCGCCCGCATCAATCGCGCCCAGTACCGCTGCTTCGTTACCAGTAATAAAGATTTTTTTATCTGGCATAGAATTATTTCTTTGGTCCGATTTTAAATTTCATCGCTAAAAAAGTTCCGGTGGCAATTCCGGCGGCATAAACCACAATCGCCAGAATACTTCTTTGAGAGTCCATAACGGTAAGAATATTATACAAAACCACTAGATTCACCACGGTAATCAAAAAAGAAGTAAGCATGGCTAAAATAATCTTGTTTATTGCCACGTATTTTATATTTAGCGTAAACAAAAAATCTTGCAAGACGCCGGCGAAAAAGTAAGCAATTAGTTGTAGAATCATATTTTTTAATTTATAACAAATCTAAAATGGTGGACCCGGCCGGGCTTAACCCCGTAAAATTTCGCTTCGCTCAATAACGGGGCAAGCCGACGATTAGCTAATGTGGACTGATGGGGGAGTCGCCCCAGTACCAGATCGCTTTGCGAGTCGGTACGGGGTAAAAACCCCAGACCCCCACATTGTCGCCCTTCGGGTGATGACCCGTAGGGTCACAAACGAGGCGTTCTACTTCACCCCGCCAAATTTTCAAGTGGACTCGAGCGGATTCGAACCGCTGACCCTCTCGTTGCAAACGAGATGCTCTACCAACTGAGCTACGAGCCCATATAAAAATTTGGCGGGGCAAGCTATCAGCCCATTCTTTTGTAAAAATAATAACAGAAATTTAGGTAAAAAACAAATAAAAAAGGCCCGATGGCAGGCCTTTTGATGGAGTAAAAATAAAAAAACTATTAAATGGGCGCGGGCAGAGCACGATGGGAAGAAACAAGCCTTTCGCCTTGATATAGGGCCGTAGATACTTCCAGCTGGTATTCATTGGCTTTTTCTTTTGCTATCACCGCGGTCATCATTTTGCCTTCTTCTTCATCGGCTATCGCCACGGGAATTCGGTCTACTTTTGGAACGTTGTCTTTCCAGATTGCGATTTTCATGTTGTATCCGTGCATAAACGGCCTCCTTTTATTTTTGAAAAAAAAGAAATAATTTGTACGCCAACGCTTTTAGATACTTGTCATATGGGACGAACAAGATAAGCAAGAAAAGAATGACAACAGTTGAAACTGCCACGACGTCCATGATGTCACCTCATAAAGTTCAATGAATAAGCCTCTTAGGTTCGTTTTAGCAAGCGTTGAGTTGCCCAGTTTAATTTAAGAAATTCATTTTTTAATTTTCGAATGCAAGTTTTTATCCAAGCGCCTGGAAGAAATTTATTTTCAGAGACAACTTCCAGGGTCCATTCGCGGTCATAGAGACTGAAAGCGAGCCAACGTCCATTAATTTTTTTGACCGACATTGATACCTTGCTATCAAAGCCATCTTCACGTATGGACATCCGATTTGTTTCTTCATTGATTTCTTCAATGGCTCCCCGGATAATATGCCTGCCAATCGGTTCAAAGAATTTTACTTGATCGCCGACTTTGAATTGTTCGTCCATTTCGCCTCCCTTATATCCCTTATATTTTTAAAAAACCAATGCTTTTAAATCCTCCCGAACCCTCCTTTATAAAAAGGAGGGAAATTAAAAACTTAGTGGGCGTGCCAAGAGTCGAATCCGTCCGCCTTGGCGGACTGGACAGGCTTTTGATCTCGTCCGCCTGGACTCGACGTCTAGTCGAGGCTGGTCATTATTCGCCGCGGCGAACGCGCTCTAACCATTCTCGACCGGAGCCTGTTTTCAAAAATTTCTCAAAATTCGTCGCTTTTTTTCTACTATCAAAATTTTTTGTGAATAAAATTTTCCAAGGACCTTTTCTGTAGGTTGTTCGATGAAATTTAGCTTTTGCCGGTGAGGTGTCATTATGCATTAGTAACCGGTCTTCGAGATTATTTGTTTGGCCGGTATACCTTTTATTTTTTGTATTGGTTATTACGTATGTTGTGAATATTTGTTTCGGTGCTTTGTGGGCGTGCCAAGAGTCGAACTTGGGACCTCGTCATTATCAGTGACGCGCTCTGACCAACTGAGCTACACGCCCACAAAGCACCGAATTTAATTTTTAAGGATCTCGTCATTACCCGCCTTGGCGAGCCGCGCTCTGACCAACTGAGCTAATCGCCCCCAACTGCGCTCCGATTCGCATCGGAGCTACGATGGGCAAGCAATGTCTAAAATAAATCGCTTGTCCTTCCGTAGCTCAAATGTAATTTGGGCGAAGGAGGAAGCTACACGCCCTTACTTTGAATTATTCTACACAAAAATTACTCTTAAATCAATAGCTTGACAAATTAACGTAAGTTTGCTACGCTTTTTACAATAATTGGTCTATCTTTTTAATTAGCCTTTAAGTTCTTTTCAAAAAATCTCGAGAAATAAGGAGGTGTTGTGTGAACGCAGAAACGATTGGTTTGGCCTCTGGGCTGTTAGTGGCGGTTAGTGTTATCCCCTACAGCATCAGAACTTATCAAGGCAAGATTCAACCCAACTTAACGAGCTGGTCGCTCTGGACATTAATCGGTCTTGCGCTCTTGCTTACCTATAAAAGTTCTGGAGCTGGGGCAAATATTTGGCCGGCGGTAATCGGATTCTTCAGTCCGCTACTTATCACATCCATTATTTTATGGCGGCGCGGTGAATGGACAAAACCTAATCGAGTTGAAGTTGCGTGTCTCGTGTTCGGTTTGTTATCGCTTAGCCTATGGGTTGTGGTTCGCGGAGGTAAGGATTTATCCCAGTACGCGCTTTACCTGGCAATTATTGCCGATGCCTGCGCGGCGATTCCCACGATATG
>Ga0208373_1005016_pt1 | contig 11352 bp, 10 predicted proteins | sample RifOxyC2_FD_184036 | JGI IMG/M metagenome (GOLD analysis project Ga0208373, IMG submission 184036) | Soil microbial communities from Rifle, Colorado - Rifle Oxygen_injection C2 (SPAdes) | ecosystem: Environmental > Terrestrial > Deep subsurface > Rock core/Sediment | place: Rifle, Colorado... | reverse complement strand
AGCCATTGATTTTATTCTTATTTCGGCCGCACAGTTACTAGGCTGGTGGCTCCGATTTAGCTACAATATTTTCTCAGTGCCATACCCGAGCTACATATCATTGTCCGCATACCTGGCGATAATCCCCCTGTTGTCACTTTTCTGGATATTTTCACAAAGCATCATGGGGGCATACCGCCTGCCCGCCGTCACAAAAATTTCGATGGCGGTAGCGCCTCTGCTTAAAGCCGCAGGCATATCCATTTTACTTATATCAGCCGCCAGTTTTGTGCTGCGCAACCATTCATACTCCCGCCTTGCGCTTGCTTACAGCAGCATTCTTGCCATCTTATTCATTATGGCGGCGCGGACAATTTTCATCTTCTTCCAGCGTTTTTGCCTTCGCCGGAACATGTTTGTAACATCCGTCGTCCTTACAGGCGATCGCGATTCAATGAATTGCGTAGAAGATAAACTCAAATCCAACCCATGGGTGGCCATAGCTGCGCGCGCAACTGAAAACAGCGAACGCGAAAACGAGTTGATTGAAACCGCATTCAAAACGCATTCAAAAGATGTTTTAGTATGCTATCCGCATTTTGACTGGCCTAAAATCAGGAACATCATAGAACAATGCGTGCCGGCAGGCATAAATGTCCGGGTAATCTCGGATTATCTTTCGTTTGACACCGGAACGCTATCCCTTGTGATGATGGACGGCATACCCGTACTCCATTTCAGCTACGGCCTTCTTGAGAAATGGAACAGGACACTCAAGCGCGGGCTGGACATCATACTTGCCGTTATATTATCAGCCGTTGCCGCCCCTTTTGCCGCCATAATTTCGCTCCTTATCGTCCTGGATTCACCCGGCCCCGCATTCTTCACGCAAAGGCGAACCGGCCGCGGCGGGAAAAAGTTTAAAATGCTCAAATTCCGCTCCATGCGCGCAGGCTCTGAAAAAATGTTAAACGATCTGCACGCCAGAAATAACGCCACCTTCCCCATTTTCAAGATTATAGACGATCCCCGCATAACAGGAATGGGCAGATTTTTGCGCCGCTATTATCTCGACGAACTCCCACAGCTTTGGAACGTAATCAAAGGCGACATGTCGCTCGTCGGCCCGCGCCCCCTTCCCGAATATGAGGAGGAAAAACTGGCCCCCGAACAAAAAAAGCGCTACATCGTGCCTCCCGGCATCACCGGCCTCTGGCAGGTAACCCCGTCGGCACATCTATCCGCCAAAGACATGTTTACCCTCGACATGCGCTACATAGAACGCTGGAGCATAACCGCAGACCTCGCCATCCTCCTGCGCACCCTCCCGCTAATCATCAGCCGCCAGGGAAAGTAAACCGGTATTAGAATCTCACCGGGACTAAAAAAATGCTTTCAATTATAATAACACTCCATAGTAACGCCTGCTATCTTGCAGAAGCCGTGGAATCTGCATTGCACCAAAGTTATCAAAGCAGGGAAATCATTATCATTGACGGTTCATCCGATGACATCGGGGAAACTGTTTTGGCTCCATACCGCGATGCGGTAACCATCATTAAACACCCCGTAAATCCTATCGCCAACGAATTCCGTGCAATATTAAGAAATATTGGAATACGAACAGCAAAAGGAAGCCATTTTGTTTTTCTGGATGATGATGACATACTCCACCCTGATATGCTTTCAGATGCTAAACAATATTTGAACACGAATCCTTACATGGGTATGGTATATACGAATTTGGAATTTATTGATAGCCGGGGATTGTTCCTGGAAAGAGGGGAAAACGTTTATAACTTTATCGAAGGCACAATTTTTGAGCAGTTGCTTCTTAAAAACTGTATACCGGTACATACGGCATTAGTTCCAAGAACAACCATTGAAAAGGCCGGGCTTTTTGATGAATCGTTGCCCGCTGCCAATGATTGGGATTTATGGATACGCATTGCAAAATATTTTTCCATAGCGCACCTGCCGCAGGTACGCGCTTATTACCGCATACACGCCAACTCATTCCATTTAAACAAAATGAAAATGCTGTCCGGGGACATTGCTCTTGCCAAGAAATATCTCTCCATGCCATCGGATTTCCAGTTGAATAAGAAAGAAAAAAGAATACTCAATTCATCCATCTGGTACAGCAAGGCCAAAATTGAATACATGAATAATAAAATCTTCTCCGCCATCGCCACGGCGCTTGTGTCGTTAGCCATATATCCGGAGAGACTGATAAAATTCGTTTTTTCCCGGCGATTGGCAAAAAGGGAAAAACTGGCCAGTCTGGTAAGAACAATTGAAAACCATGCATAACGCTCCAACAGTAAGCGTACTTATCGTCACGTATAATGCCGTAACGTTCATAGGCAACTGTCTTCATCGCCTTTATGAACTTGATTACCCTGCCGAATCCATTGAAATAATCGTCGCCGACAATGCTTCGGCTGACGGAACATCGGAGTACGTGCTAAAAAATTTCCCGCGCGTGCGGCTACTGCAACATAACGTCAACAGCGGATTCGCCGGCGCAAATAATGACGCGATAAAAAATATAAAAACAAAATACATTGCTCTTTTAAATCCTGACACGGAAGTTGAAAAAAACTGGCTAAGGGAACTGGTTAATACGGCCGAGTCAAACCCGAAAATCGGCATGGTCGGTTCAAAAGTAATTTCTCTGAAGGATAGAAACATCGTCCTCTCATGTGGAATAACACTATGCAAAACAGGCAGAATTATTGAAACAACACACGAAGATTCCGAAGCCTTCTGCCCCTCCGGAGTTTCAATATTGTACAGGAAGCAATTATTCGACAACACCGGCCTTTTTGATGAAGATTTTTTCGCGTATTTCGAAGATGTTGATCTGGCCTGGCGGGCAAAACGCAACGGATGGATCTGTGCCTATAACTATAAATCAATAGTATACCACTATGTTTCGGCAAGCTGGATTTCAGGCTCACCGGCACAGATGTACAATTGCATACGAAACAGGTTATGGACTATAGCAAAAAACTGGTCTTTACGATACATCTTATTATATTCCTTCTTCTTTACATCCATGTCACTTTTACAGGCATTCCATATTCTTGCCAAAAATAAAAGTTTATCTGGTTTTTCCGCCATTACTGACTGTATTAAGGGTATTCCAGCGGTAATCAAAAAAAGAAACCTCAATAGACAAAACCAATACCCCTGCACCGACTTTATACCGCTTTACAGGGAATTTGTCCTTGCTGTTAAAAAAATCTCACATAAAACAAATAAGGTAATTTAATAAAAATGAAACTGGCTTTTGTCATTGATTTTCTTATGCAGCGAGGGGGGGCGGAATGGCTTCTGGAAACTATGCATTCGTTTTATCCCAACGCAGATATTTTTACGCTTCTATATGAACCTGGGCAAACGCGTGATTATTTTCGCGACAAGAACATCATAGTGCCGACGGTTCTTAAGCGCATCCCCTTCATGAAGAGGCATTGGCGAAAATACCTGCCGTTGTTTCCTTTCTTCATGGAACGCTTCGATTTCAGCGGATACGACCTTGTGGTTAGTATCAGCTTTCTTTTTGCAAAAGGAATCAGGGTGCCGCCTCAAACACGTCATATATGTTATTGCCTCACCCCCATGCGACAGGCTTGGGATGAAAAGCAGATGGAGTACCGTTTTATTTCCCGGTTTATCTGGGGCATGTTGCGGCGCTGGGACATCGAAACAGCTAACCGCCCGCACAAATATATAGCCATCTCGGAAACCGTGGCAGCGCGCGTAAAACAACGATACAAGCGCGATTCAACTATACTTTACCCGCCGGTTGATACGGCCTTTTTTACCGCACCGGATAGCGAACCACTTGCCCTGCACGGCAAAGAATATTTCCTGGTAGTCTCGCGCTTGGTGCCGTATAAGAAAGTTGACCTTGTAGTGAAAACCTTTCGCAATCTTTCATTCAACCTTAAAATTGTAGGTTCGGGCCGGCAGGAGAATAAGCTTAAGGAAATTGCGCAAGACGCCGGGAACATAGAATTTCTTGGCGAAGTGTCACCAGAAAAACTGCGTTCGCTATATTATAACTGCCAGGCCGTTATATGCGCCCAGGAAGAGGATTTCGGCATAGTGGCGGCGGAGGCACAGGTATGCGGCAAGCCGGTCATAGCTTTTGCAAGGGGGGGCATAACTGAAATTATTACGGACAAAGAAACGGGGATATTGTTCCAATCTCAAACAACCGCATCGCTGTCCGAAGCTATACATAAAACTCTTGCCACCAGCTTTAATCCTGGTATAATCAGGGAAAAGTCTACTGCCAGATTCAGTAAAAACCAATTCAAGGAGAAACTGTCTATTCTACTGAAACAACTAATTATTCCTTGACAAGCACAGTGTTTTCTGTTAACATTATAGCGGATTTTGATAATCAGAAAGGAGGTGAACAATATGAAAAAAGCAAAAGGTTTTACGCTCATCGAATTGATGATAGTGGTGGCGATTATTGGTATTCTTTCTGCAATTGCAATTCCGAAATTTGCCGACCTCATTCGTAAATCAAATGAAGGCGCCACCAAAGGAAACCTGGGAGCTTTGAGAAGCGCAATTTCCATCTATTATGGTGAAATGGAAGGAGTATTTCCGACAACAAATCCTACAGCCATCCTCACCATGGAAAATGGAAAATATCTTAAAGCAATTCCCAGTTGTTACAACCCGCCTGCCCATGATAAGGTAACTACCATTACCTTGGATGTTGACGCAGACAGTGACGCAGCGGGATGGGCTTATGACAACGACCGCGCCAACGCAGATGCTACCAGGAATTGGGGTGACATTTGGGTTTCATGCACCCACACTGACTCCAAGAGCACAACATGGACGGCGTATTAAGTATTTTTTGCTAGCACAAAAGAAGAACCCTCCCGTTTACTGGAGGGTTCTTCTTTTAGCGAAGGAATCATGTTCTAATAATGCTCACATACTTAACCGCATTCTTTATTCTCGGCTTATTGCTGGGCAGTTTTGCAAACGTCTGTATTTACCGCATGCCGCTTGATCAATCCATAGTTTCCCCGCGTTCGCATTGCCCGGGCTGCAAACACCAGATCAACTGGTATGACAATGTGCCTCTGCTCAGTTTTATCGCGCTGAAAGGCAAATGCCGCTACTGCGGCGCCGGTATACCGCTGCAATATCCCATGGTTGAACTGCTTACCGGCATTGTTTTTGCATCCATAGCATGGCGTTACCCGCTGCAACCTATTTTGCCGGTATACCTTTTCGTTGCGCTGCTTCTCATTATTATTTCAGGCATTGATTTCTTTTACCAGATTATACCTGATTTGCTTTGTTTTATGATAGCTATTGCAGGTGTGGGAAGCAGCTTTTTTAACCTGTCTCTGGGAAACGATTGGAAACTAAGGCTGCTTCATTCTGTGGGCGGGGGAATTTTCGGCGCACTTTCGCTACTAATCGCGGGATATGCCGGCAAAAAGATATTCAAGCAGGAAGCCATGGGAGAAGGAGACGTAAAATTGCTTGGCGGGCTTGGCGCTCTCCTTGGAATACCCGCGACCGTATCAACATTATTTGCAGCATCTCTTGCCGGAAGTATGGCGGGGATGGCGTTGATATTCACTAAAAAGATGCGCCGCAGGGACTACCTGCCGTTTGGCCCGTTTATCGCACTGGGCGCATATTTTAACATTCTTTTCCCGGAAATACTGATGAATTTCTTCAGGTAAAAAATAAAAAAACTTGACAACTTGAGTTAAATCTGTTATAAGTAGCGTAAAATGCCTATATTACCCGCAATGAAACTACCTTCTTTTCCATTCTTTAAATCAAAAGACGCCATAGCCGTTGACTTAGGCGCTTCCTCAATTAAAATTGTCTATCTCAAACACTCGGGCAGCAAGTATTCGCTTGCCAGGTGGGAATTAATCCCTGTCAGCGATGGCTCGGTGGAACTTTCTCCGCAGGATAGAAAAAATATAGCTACCACAAGAATCGGCGAATTCCTGGCCAGGGAAAAGATAGCCACGAAAAACGTTATCAGTTCAATATCCGGAAACCAGGTAATCGTTCGTTATGTAAAATTCCCCAAACTCTCCTACGAAGAACTTACCAAGACGATCCAATTTGAAGCCGAACCGTATATCCCGTTTGACATCAGGGAAGTTAACCTGGGTTTCCATACGCTGGGCGATGTTATAGAAGAAGGCCAGAAAAAGATGGAAACAATCCTGGTTGCCGCAAAAAAGGAAGTCGTTCAAAGCAGGATTGACATTTTTAATGATTTGGGCCTCCGCCCTATTATCATAGACGTTGACGCTTTTGCCCTGACAAATGCGTATGAACTCAACACAGACCCATCCGTCATGGAAACCGTTGTCCTTATCAACATAGGTGCAAGCGTAACGAACATCTCCATTGTTGAAAACCGTATCCCGCGCGTTGTACGTGATGTCTTTATATCCGGGAACTCATTTACAAAAGCGATACAGCGAAACCTGGCATGCGATACAAAAACGGCAGAGGACTTGAAATTACGGCACAACCTGCTTGTTACAGTGGAAGAGAAGGAAAAGACACTTGCCGATAATCAGAAGGAAGCGTTGCAAGTTTCAACGGCCATCACGCCTGTCGCACGCGACCTTGTAGCTGAAATACACCGTTCCATAGATTTTTACATTTCGCAGAATCCTGACAGAAGTATTAACCGAATACTTATTACCGGCGGCTCAGCTAATCTGAAAAACCTTGATAAGTACCTGAGCCAGGAAATAAAACTACCCGTCGAAGTATTCAATCCGCTCAAAAATGTCTACGGGGGCGAAACAGTCCCTGAAAATTTTGCAACACATCTGTCAATTGCAGTAGGCCTTGGCATGCGGCGCGAAAACGACATAATAAAAAAATAAAATGATAAAAGTTACTCTACTGCCATCAGAACTTATTAGAAAAGAGGAGCGCAGGGAAATCTTCGTCATTGCCTGCATTGCGGTTGCTATTCTTTTTGGTTTGGGAATGCTGCGTTACACGATGAAAATAGCTTATTACAGAAATTTGCAGGTACGCATAGGCAATACCCAGCAGGAACTCAATAGATATGAAAGCATAGTGCGGCAGGTAGAAGCGCTGCAGGCAACAAAAGCCGTTCTTGAAACCAAGAAAAACGTTATCAGCTCGCTAATGGCCTGGCGGTTGATTTATCCTGTTTTTATGGAAGAAATTCTCCAGCTTTTGCCGGCTAACATCTGGTTTGCATCACTTACAACACAATCCCAGGCTGAAGGCCGGATGACAGCAACCCTTAACGCATTGGCGCTTGACAATTACTCTATAGCAGATTTAATAACTTCACTTTCTTCAAACCTCAATTTTTCCAACGTTGAGGTTGGTGCCATAACAACAGGCGGCGACAAAAATCCTTCATCATCATTTAAGCTGGATTTCGTTTATCAAAAGAAAAAACAATGACAAAAAAACTTCAGCAAAACCTTATTATTCTCTTCATCTTTGCGGCAATGGCGGGTTTTGTATATTTCAAATACCTTATTAAGCCTCTTGACTTGAAAAATAAGGAAGCATTGTCGCAATTGCAGGAAGCGGAATCAAAACTGGCCGAGATGAAGCGAAGAGCGATGGAACTGCCTAAACTGCAGGCAGAAATGCGCATACTTGAAACCGAAGTTACCGAACTTGAAAAATCATTGCCTCGCAACAAGGAAATACCGGATATTATACGCACCATAACACGCACCGCGCAACGTTATCATTTGAAAATACAAAGCTTTTCACCGGCGCCCATAACTTCACAGCCAAATTTTAACGAGGTCCCGTTCCAGATTACGCTTCAGGGTTCCTACCATTCCCTGGCACATTTTCTTGCAGAGTTAGGGCAGCAAACGCGCATTCTTAATGCAAAAAATATAAACATGACAACATCCGGTGGCAAAGACAGCGAAACTACGATCAATGCTACGTTCACACTGGTTGCTTATGTTTTCAAAGGATAATTTAAAATGACGCTTACGCGTTATCTTACCCCTGTTCTGGTCACTCTATACGGTCTGATTTTAGTGTCTTGCGGGAATAACGAACAAGCTTCATTTGCCCCCGCTCCCATTGATTTTACACCGCCAGCTGTATCCATATCTACGACTGTTGCCAAAAAGGAAATACCAAAACACATATACAAAGGCGAACGTTTTAGAGATCCTTATATTGCGCTAAATGCGGAAGGCGCGATTATTTCCAACTCCGAGGAAGTGCGCGTACCCAACATCGGCACATTGACCTTAAAAGGCATACTTGATGATGGCAAACAGAAAATGGCTATAATATCCGGAGGAGGAGTTTCCTACATACTCAGAGGAACCTTGTTGTTTGACAACCGCCAGCGGATAGTAAAAGGTATAACGGGTACGATAAAAAAGGAAAGCGTCATCATAATCGCTCCCGATAAAACAAAAAAAGAACTACTACTCAGGCAAAAAGATTAACCCGGAGGACATCATGAAGACGGCCCGAATTTTTTTAGCTTCAATTACATTAATATTTAACGCTTACTCTTTGCTTTTTGCCGACAAAAATTTCGTTACGCTTGATAAAGTATCGGTAAATGACAATTCAGTGGTCGTTTCGTTATCCGGTGAAACGAAGTATCATGCCTTCAAGATAGAAAATCCGCCCAGAATAATAATTGAATTTACCAACACCGAGCTGAATCTTAAGCAAAAAAATATCGAAGTTGACGGCAAAACAATAAAAAGAATACGGGGTGGGCAATTTCAGAATGACCCCGTTAAAATTGCGCGGGTTGTTCTCGACATGAACAGTATGGCGGAATACCAGCTTAATGGTAAAGGCACACGGGTAACACTTACGCTAAACCCGGGAGATTCAACAACAACTTCTACCGCCGGGAAAAGCGATCTCGCAGAAAATAAAAAGCAGGAAGAGCCTGTCAAGGCAGCCACTATCGCAGCAACTCCGAAGACAACCGTTGCCCCCCGAAGCACCATGGCAAAACCGGTTGAGAGTGCACCTGCATCCATAAACTCACAACGGGAAGCGGCTGCCTCGAACATGAAAATACAACTTCCAAAAAAGCTCGTTACCCTTGATTTTCAGGATGCGGATATACGTGATATTTTGAGAATTCTTTCGATCAAGAGCGGCATAAACATCATTTATGCATCCGATGTTACCGGTACGGTAAGCATTCACCTGGAGGATGTGCCTTTTGACAAGGCTTTCGAAACCATTCTTGCAATAAGGGGACTTGTAAGCCAGGTGCAGGGGCCGAATATACTTCGTGTCGCAACACCGCAGAAGATTGCGGACGAACGCTCCCAGGCCGTAACATTCACTAAAATTTTCCCGCTTAACTATGCCAAGGCCGAAGAAGTTAAGCTCAATCTTGATTCCATAAGGAATGCCGAGGGACGTAAAGGCAATATTTCAATTGACGCGAGGACTAACAGCCTGGTCGTAACGGATACACCCGACGGATTGATATCTGTTGAACAGGTTATTTCTGAACTTGATCTTAAACCACCCCAGGTTATAATTGAAGCGAAACTTATTGAAGTAATCCTTACCGATAACTTTGATTTGGGTATACAATGGCAATATGCTTCCAGCGCCTATAATGAAAGAAACGTATCCATTGCCATCGGGGGAACCGAGGCATCAACAGGGGATTCATCAATGGGCACCGGTGCAACAGTAGGCGGCAGTGTTATCCGGCCACTTACAACAGCGGAGGGTGGAACAGGGGTATCACTAAATGCATCGCCTGTTGAAGGCCAGATCGGGTCAATAGCATTTGGTATAATGATTGACAATAATGTGCTCACCGGCATCTTGTCCGCATTATCACAAAAAGGTTTATCCAAGATATTATCAAACCCCAGGGTTACAACCATTAACAACCAGGCCGCGAAAATACTGATCGGCCAGCGCGTTCCGTTCCAGACCACTACAGTCAGTAACGGCGTTTCGCAGGCAAGTACCCAGTGGCAGGACGTCGGTATCAAATTGGACGTTGTGCCTACAATAAATACCGACCAGCGCGTAACATTGAAAATTAAACCGGAGGTCAGCCTTGTAACCGCTCTTTCCGCCGCCGGCCCCATTATTGCATCGCGCCAGGCAGACACAACCGTAATGGTAAAAAATGGTGAAACTATCGTTATAGGCGGACTTATCCGCGAAGAGGATCGCAAACTGGGAACGCAAGTACCGCTTCTTGGTGAATTACCCATTATAGGCCATCTTTTCCGCCGGGATGTGAATACAAAAGAACGTTCGGAACTGCTTGTATTCATAACACCTCAAATCATTGATTAGGCTTTATACTCACGTTGTTAAACCTGCCATCCTTTAAATCATCATCGCTGCAGAAAATTATTTATTCCGTTGTGGGTTTAATTCTCGCACTGGCTCCGCTCGTGCGGTTTTCATGGGACATCCCGACCCAGATCGTAGTACTGCTTATTCTCGCCACAACTTTTGTCATTCTCTGGAGTTCCTGCAAAATTCATATAGAACCACGCAGGGACGTCTTATTGTTATTTTTTTATCTTGCCGTCGTCGTATCGCTTGTTTTTGCCAAAGATGAGCGCGCACATGTACGTAATGAGCTGGTAATGCTTTCCGGCGGATTGCTTGCGGCATATCTTTTTTCGTTTTTGTCACTTGATGACAAAAAGAAGTTACTGCGCGTTCCACTAGTTACAGGTTTTTTTCTATCCGTAGTTACGCTGGTTACTGGCTTGCAAAATGTGACTACGGCGCTGAAAACATATTCTTTTATCGAATCTGCACTTTTCATCAACGTTAACGTCGTTGCCGGTTATCTTGTTCTTGTTTTTCCGCTTTCGTTTATTTTTTCAAATGACAGGACTGTTCATCCGGTATTTCGCGCATTATTGCCCGTGATTATATTCCTCGGGATAGTAATTACAAAATCGCGCATCGCAATATTTACATCATTCCTGTGCGGCCTTTACCTGTACTGGCGCTTTCACCGGCCGGGCCATTTGGCAAAATACATGTTGTTGCTGTTCCCTGTAGTTGCCGCACTGCTACTGGCTATTACCCATATGAAGCAACTCGCTTTCAACGGCGGAATGTTGACGGACAGGCTCCTGTGGTGGCGTTCGGCTTTAGCGATGTTTCTTGAACATCCATTCAGCGGCATAGGATGGGGAAATTTCGGTAATCTTTACCTGGCCTACCGGCCACAGCTAACCGTCAACACCATTTTTGCTCACAATCTTCCCGTTGAGTTGATGGCGGAAACCGGCATACCGGGCGTCATGGCAACGCTGGCTGTTTTGTCATATTTTTTTGCGGCATGTTTTCGTCTTA